>AUXO016140323.1_pt1 | contig 15054 bp, 25 predicted proteins | sample 768731 | NCBI WGS metagenome assembly AUXO01 (sample SAMN02715735, study PRJNA202380) | gut metagenome | biome: sheep rumen | host: Ovis aries | place: New Zealand: Palmerston North
ACAGGCACACCGACAGCACCGACTGCGCCAGCAGGCACAAATACTACACAGATTGCAACAACAGCCTATGTGCAGAGTAGCCTTGATGGTTGGAGATTCTACGATAAGGATGCGTTCAGCACATCAACATCACTAGCTACTATATGTTCTTCACTGCCAAATTATTCAATTTGGATAAAGAATATTGCTTCAGTTAATGACTTCGGTGGAGTGCCATCCGTAGGTCTTTTGCAGATTACCAAATTCACTGCATCCAGATGCATACTGGAGTTAAATTATGTAACTGCATCGGCAACAAGTTCAAGGAAATATGTAGCATCATACGCAAGCACTCCCGGCACAGTATCCGAATGGACACGGCTCATGCAAGAGTCTGATTTATATTATTTTGCAGGAAACAGCTTCGCAGCCAGTGGAGCCGTGATCTTGAGCGGGTACTCCGGTTACGCTAACAAAAACTTGTACTTTACATGTCAGCTGCCGAAGTCACTCGAGAACATCACGAGCGTTTCAGTTTCACGATTCACAGGAGCGGTACGGGGCATCGGAGGCTATCTTAACAACTCCACAGACTCGACCAACTGGCTGACGGATAGTTCTGTGACATCAGTTACCGCATCTATTGTCGCGCCGAACATGGTCAGAATCCAGATCGTGACCAGTGCCGGCATGAGTGGCGCAACCGTCAACACTCCGGTTGTGTTTAATGGACAGGTAACATTTAACTTCTCATGATGGAGAACTTTTAGACAGGTATAAAGGGGGATAAAACATGTACATCGTTATTGAATTACAGAAAATGAATGATACAACCGTAGCAAATCTCGTTTATCAGAAGCAGACTCTTAACGAGGCTGAATCTACTTACCACAGCATCCTCTCCTATGCGGCAGTATCTTCAGTACCTGTACATAGTGCCGTGATTCTGACGGATGCAGGCCAGCTTGTAATGTCAAAGGCTTTCCGTCATGAGGTTGCTGAAGAAATGAACTCTGCAGCCGAACCGGTAACCGATACCGATATTGGAACCGTTGACACACCAACGGAAAACACTACAGTTTCCGAAGCTGAGTGATGAGAACACCTCAGGAATTTATCGACGCCTATATCGGCAAAGCGTACGCTGAGACACCTGAACTTGGCGTCCAGTGCGTGTACGGATATAAGGTCTTCTGCAATTGGTGCGGAGTCGGGCAGTATCCGACAGGCACAGGCTGGGCTGACGGGTATTGGAATCTACGATGGCAGACGCCGAAGTCATATGAGAATTTTGAATTTATTACCGACAGATCGGCACTGCAGAAAGGTGACTGGCTGATATGGAGCCAGGGATCCAGTTGCCCGTATTCTCACATTGCAATGTTTGTTGATTATACGAGCTCCGAATATGGCAGGATCTTTGGCCAGAACCAGGCGTCATTTAAAGGTTTCACCATCGTAGAGAATAAGCTCGATATCCTCGGAGCATTCAGATGGAAGGAGTGGTCAGACAATATGATTCATATTGATTCAGGCGCTAAGTTTGAAACATCCTTCAACGGTCAACCGATCATTGTCTACGGACAGCATAAAGAAGATAAGGTGACGCTGATCAGCGCAAAGACGGGCGGCGCAGTAACCGGTACCGACCTGCAGCTGATAGCGGATATTGATGATAATGAACACATTTATTATGGAAAGCTGAATGCGAACTACTTTATCATGTCCACCGGTACGGCCATCGGAGTGCGGTGCGGTGTAAATGAATGGTCTGTGCCCAGACAAGGCGCATTCTACTATTATGCGCTGCGGCAGGACGGCACGACTGAAGTCGGTATGGATAATAACTTCTGGTATCAGAAAGGCGGTGTACAGTTTGCCTGCAGTCCGGCGATCATCCTGATGCATAACGGCCAGGACGTATGGCTGATATCACCAGAAACGGCTAACAGTAAGCTGGGCGCTAACACACAGTCTATGCTAATACGTACAAAGGACCGCTTTGCGTTTGCCGTATGCACCGGCAAAATGACGCCACAGGATTGCCTTAGCTGGGCAAAGACGATAGACGGTGTACAGGACGTATGTCTCATGGACAGCGGCGGGTCCTCGTGCATGCAGATCGGATACCAGGTTGTGTACAGCACCGCCGAGCATAGGCGCATCAGCAATGCTATAGCGTTCTATCGTGATATAGAAGTGACTACTGATCCGTCCCAGGTCATCATCAGCGATGAACCGGTAATATCAGAACCTGCTATCCATGAACCGGAACCGGTTGAAGACCCTGTGACGGCTGTACCGGAACCGGAAACACCTGTTTCTGTCGCAGAGACAGATACACCGGTTCCGGAAACGGAAGGGTATTTGTTTGAGATGTCAAATAAAACCTATGATCTTATCAAGTTTATCGCGAACGTACTGATTCCGCTAGCAATTACTTTGTATGCGAGTGTGGCTGATACTTGGATGCTTCCATACGCGAAGGAGGTTGCCGGTACAGCGTCAGCCGTGATCTTGTTTATCAACAGTCTGCTGAGTTATTCAACGGTGGGATACAACAAAAAGCACAAAGGGTGATGGCCAGCATCGGCATTAATGGTGTCAGGACAGAGGTTTATGACATCCAACAGAAAGGGAGGGTAAACCAATGGATCCTATTACGATTAATGGAGATCATCTTGTCACAATCATCATTGCACTGATCGGTAGTACAGGCTTTTGGACGTGGCTGTCGTCCCGCCTCAACAATACTAATAACAAACAGACTGCAGAGACGCTCAAAGCTGTGAAAGACCTTAAATCGGAATTTGAAATGGAAAGGGCCATAACAGCACGGCGCTGTATCCTTAATTTTAATGGAGAGCTATTAGAAGGAAGAAAACATACTAAAGAGGCTTTCGATCAGATACTCTCCGACATAGATTCATATGAGCGATATTGCCACGAGCATCCACAATTTCAAAACAATAAAACAGTATTGAGTACACAGCACATCAAAAAGGTGTACATGAACTGCGAAGAAAAAGGAAGCTTTCTTTCCTGAGAGGAGGTGATCCACATATCTGTATCACTGGACTGGCGAATTAATGTCAGTCCATTCCTCCGGAGGACCGCTCTGAACCTAGGGCGGTCTTTTTATATTTATTCAGGGAACAGCTCTTGCCGTTACGTATGATAAAAGTATGATAAAATACCAAACAAATACGAGCAGAGCAAGCACCGTTAAGAACATACGGCAACCTCCGTAAGTCGCTTAACGATGCGGTTTATGAACTATTACTGGCAAGCTACGAACAAGTGCTGACAACCGGTGTTGTTGACCTCGAGGACGCCATTAGACATTTAGAAAACCGCATAACAATGCGGTTTTCTTATTTTGTATGATAATTTGTATGATAATTTCATCAATTCAGCGATCTGTTTTTTACGGCACGGACCATCGCTTCCATATCAACGTTGTTGTATTTCATACTCATTTCAGGGTCGGCGTGTCTCATCAATGACTGCAGAGTGCGGATGTTTGGCGTGCTGTTATGCACGTCAGTGGCAAACAAGTGACGAAGCATATACGCATTGAATTTGATACCAGCTGATTTAGCGACTGCTGATATGTACTGTGAGAAGTAATCTATTTCCACCGGCAGTCCGTCATGATCGCAGAGCAGGGGGTCCGTCTTCGACCAGGCAAGCAGCTCGTCTAGGATTGGCACGAGCTCATCAGCAATCGGTAAGATAGATGCCGAAGCATCAGTTTTCAGCGTGATGATCTGCCGTCTGTTCTCTGACGTGCTTCCCACACGCTCATAAACGGCGATGTAGGGCAGTTCTTCATGAATATGGGATAATGACTCACGGGAAAGCGCAAACGTCTCAGACGGCCTTAAACCGGTGTAATACATGATCTGTAGAGCGAACCAATAGCATTTGTTCCGATAAACCGATATTGGCTTCCATGGTTGATAATTCTGCAGTGCATCAAGAAACAGCAGATAATCCTCTTTTGTGGTTTTTGTCTCAGTCCTTTTCGGCAGGATCTTGGACACTGGTATTTTTACCATCATGGATTTATCGCTGATATCCAGCTCATTAAGAAGCGCCGTTCTGTATATACGTTTCCACACTGTCATAAAGTGACGGACCATATCCTGTGAATGTTCCTTAGCATACAAGTTCAGTGACTTTTGCACCATAGCTGCAGATACATCATTGATCGGAATGTCAGCGTACTGCTGGATCGCCTGACGGTAAAACAGATCGTGCCGTTCACGTGTCTTTTTAGCCACCGGTATAAGGTTAAATGATTCATCATAGAGCTCCTGCACAGTGGGATACTTATTAACTAATGTCCCGAGCCGGGCTTCATGCAGCATACGCTCACGAACTATGACGGCGGCAGACAGGGCATCGGAAGGGGAATCATAATCGGCAATACGTATGTATTCCGTGCTGTGCTGACCTCTGTACTTGACTGATTTCTGCAGCCGGACCACGAAGAACAACGATTCCTTCTGCATTTCATAGATGTACTTTTCCTTTTTCAGCTTTGTGATAGGATATTTTGACATATCTGCCTCCTCTCTGTGGTATAATCGAACCATAGAAAAAACATTCCATGTGTGATTTCTATATACTCCGCTGTCGTTGGCCCTTCAGCGGAGCTTTTCTTTTGTTTTACTGATATGCAAGATAGTATTCTGAGACTTCTGGGTCGGAGTCAAGACCGAATCTGAATAATACGTTTACAAGGATCTCAGAAGGAATGCCGGTTCTGCGTGCGGCCGTGTAAATGTCTTCGCCGGTGGGGTTCTCCGGATCCAGGAGACCTAATACGGCAAATACATTTGCGGGGACTTCATCAGCCTTGTTGTGCGTATAATAATCGAAGCTTCGGGTGTGCTCCGATTTACCGTCCACAACGTAATGCCCGAATTCATGCCAGAGTAAGAACTGTTCGTACAGTGGATTCTCATCCGGCAGTAAGCGTAAGAATATCGCCGTCTGATCTTCGAATGTGAGGATGACTGCATCACGGCTCTGATCATTGGTAAATACGAATGGGCAGTAGTAGATTTTAATATCTCTGTTAAGAAGTAATTCATTAATGTTTCTTGATTCAAGATTTCGGAACTGATCGAGTACTTCGTGAATCACATAGGCCATCCTCTCTAGCTACTTATTCTTTCCTGCTGTAGCGGTTCCCCATGATCCTGATCATTGCCGCTATTTCATTTGCAAATTCTATCTTTTGCTGGTCGGTCATTGAGTCTAGATCATATCCACCATGTGCAGCCACAAGCGGCAAACCTAGGATAAACTGGATTGCTTCTTCGGCGTTTTTAAAATCTGGAACAGCGACCTTTACGTCTTTTGCTGTTTCATTGTTCTCAAGCTGATCTATCGTCATCTTAGCGACCTCATCGAGACCGTAGCCTTCGCTGGCATCCTGCTCCGTGTAAGAATAGCCGAGCAGAGCGAACTCATGTACATAATCTCGTTTGTAATCACCGCTGCCGGTGAGATAATCAACGCTCACATATAGCTGTTTGGCTAATTTGGCCAGTCGATCAGCAGGGATACTAGCCGTTTCACCGCTGATGTATCTGAATAATGCTGACCGCGGGACATCTGCCTCACGTGCCAACTGCAGGACGCTCATGTGATAAAAGTCTAAGCATTCCTGTATTCGTTTACCGATTTCGCTTGGCATGGTTGGAACCTCCATGTTTGTAGCAATATAATAAGATGCGTTGCCCAAAATTGCAATGTTCATTCGCACAAAATGGTGCACCCGACCCAAAAATGAAAAAATCATTAACAAAATTATTGACAGCGCTCATAGCGGGTGATAAGTTTATAGCAGAAGCCCAATAATGGGTAACAGAACAGAAAGGAGGAGCATGAAGATCAATAAAGTCAGAGGCCGTATGGTTGAACTTGGCCTGACGCAGGATGATGTGATCACATGTCTGAATGTATCGCGTAATACTGTCTCGGCTATATTCACCGGAAAGCGAGAGCTGACCGGTCCTGAAATCGCTAAGTTAAGCGATCTGCTTGATATCACCGATCCGGAAGATATCGTGAATTTTTTTATACGCTAAGCGTACCCAAAATTGGGAAACGGAGGACACACATGGATGAGATTCTTAACAACACTTGAAGTTGCAGACGCTCTTCACTGCAACAGGCGCACGATCGGCTGGTACCGAAAGTACGGACTGCTGCAGGGAATGCGCACAGCACACGGATACATCTTCCTGGAAGATGATGTCCTGCAGTTCTTCAACAGTAACAAGGGTCATGACCTCAGCAATGAGGCAAAGATCCGCACAGTGGCCGCTCTTAAGCGGTCGGAAAGGGCCAAAAAATGAAACGCAAAGCACGCATAGAGTCGTTTAAGAGGGACCTTGAGCTCCTCTGGTGTACCGGACTTCTGATTTTTATCGAATGTGCTGTTCTTACAGCAATTATGGGGTGATAGAAATGATCAACACATCAATGTATGACGAACTGCTCGAGTTCGTAATCAAAGAGGTAAATCCTACTGTAGACCGCGTCAGTATTCACTGGTGCGCAAATCCGGACATCGTGCCGGCAACGTCCGTGATCGTCAACTACAAAGACGGCACTGAGTACATGATCGACACATACGGCAGGAGCCTGGAAGATCTCATTCTGCTGACTGTTCATGAGGCAGCTGTAAGATTGCCGATTCCCACAAAGGTGGCTAAGCACGCAGTCAAGGGAATCCGCATCAATGATTAGATCACAGTTAAGTGATCCGACGGCAAGCGGCGAAGTGCCGGTAACGGTTGAAGTGATAGGGGATCCTGACGCAGTGGCGTTTGAGCTTCTCGCAATCCTGCAGGCAATACAGGAAGAGGATGGTCTCGTCCCCGTGCTGAATACCGTAATCGCTTTATTCCTCAAATACAGGAATGACCCTGATTTTCTGGAATACGCCGCGTTGAATTACATCGATAGACATCAGGCATAAGGAGAATGCGAAATGTTCGAATACAAAAAAACACATAGCGGTCAGTACCGCAGATACGATGACTCATTCGATGAGTGGGACATTGTAACTGACATACCTGAGCAGGCTGTTCGTCAGGCCTGCCTTGACAGATTCAACTCTGGCACTGATCTTCCGTCTCACAGCGAGTGGAAAAGGGCAATCTGCATCGGCGGTCCGAAGGACAATGATGCGGTGTTCTATTTCTCCGGCTGGCATGATCTCCATAAGACGGGAGACGGCACATATCACTTTACGATCTGCAGACCATTCTGCGACTAGAAAGGAACACACATGGAAATCACAGTAAACGTTTCAATCGACCTGTCGAAAAACACGATGGCTTTCCTCGCTGACCTGTTCACAGGTGCCATCCGTATTCCGGCAAAAAGCACAGCATCTCTTACCCAGGAAGATATCGACGCGCTTCGCGCTGTCGGTGTTGCCGACACGGACATTGCGAGGTCCTTCGCTGATCCGACACCGGCAGAGTCGCCTGCAGCTGAGCCGGCTGAGGTGATTACACCTGAAGTAGTTGAACCAAAAAAGGAACCGAAGAAGGAAATCACTATCGCGCAGCTGAAAGTATTCTGCTCCGAGCGCCGCAATAAGGATGGCATCAACATTCCTGAGATCCTCGGAAAGTTCGGCTTCAAAAAGATGTCAGACATTCCCGAGGATAAGATAGCTGACGTTTATGAGGCTGTAGCAAATGCCTAAACACGCTGAGAGGGCACACGCACTGCTCAGTCCATCAGCAGCTGAACGCTGGATGCACTGCACGCCTTCCGCACGACTCACCGAAAATATGCCGGATACGCGCACAGCATTCAGCGATGAAGGCACACGCGCACATGAGCTTGCAGAGAAACTGCTGACAACATACTTGAGCAAAGGCAGAGCCGCAATGAACAGAGCGGTAAAAAAGGCAGACCCGGAAATATGGTCTGGCCTCAGTCCATACATAGAACATGTCATAGACACGTATGAGGACATGAAGTCTGTACACGAAGACGCTGTTATGTTCGTAGAAACAAAGCTGTCAATGGAACAGTGGGTCCAGGACTGCTTCGGCACTGCCGACTGCATAATCATTGGCGGCGATACGATCATGGTAATTGACCTCAAGTTCGGCAAGGGTGTTCCGGTTACCGCTGTGAACAATCCGCAGGCTAGACTGTATGCTCTTGGCGCGCTGTATGCATACGGGGTGATATATGAACCGCAGACGGTCATCACACGTATAGATCAGCCGCGCCTGGACAGCATTACGGAAGAAACGATCAGTGTTGCCGATCTGCTGAAGTGGGCAGAGGACGAGCTCAAACCAGCTGCCGTTAAAGCATACAACGGCACCGGCACATATACGGCAGGTGATTGGTGCAAATTCTGCAAGGCGAAGGCGACATGCCCGCACAGGGCAAGCGCAGTATTTGAGATCGAGCCTGTCATGAATAAAGTTCCGGATGTCAATCTGCTGACCCCGGCACAGATCTCCGATATCCTCACACGGGCAACTGCTCTCGAATCTTACGTGAAAGCGTTACAGGACCACGTTATGGACCTTCTGCTTAATGGGCAAGATGTTCCTGGCTGGAAACTTGTAGAAGGCAGAGCGGTCCGAAGATGGGCAGATGACGCTGCCGTAGCACAGCGTCTCAGAGATGCGGGAATCGATGATGCGCTGATCTACAAAAAGACACTGCATGGACTTACTGAAGTACAGAAGATCCTCGGCGGTAAAAAGAAGTTTGATGAGCTGCTCGATGATCTGGTCATTAGGCCTGAAGGAAAGCCGACGCTTGCACCAGATACTGACCCACGACCGGCAATAAATGCCACAACAGATGTATTTGACGCGATAGAGATAGACGAATGATCACCACAGGACTGTTCACATCAAATCGCGGTGACTGGGAAACACCAGACTGGTTGTTTGACCGGTTAAATGAAGAGTTCTCTTTCTCCCTTGACCCATCTGCGAGTGACGCAAATCATCGCTGTGAGAAGTATTACACGGCTGCTGATGATGGTCTCTCGCAGAACTGGGGGGGGTATACAGTGTTCTGCAATCCTCCATACGGCAAACAACTCGCCAAGTGGGTTCGTAAAGCATACGAGGAAAGCAGAAAACCTAATACGACCATTGTGCTTCTGATTCCTGCCAGGACAGACACCCAATGGTTTCATGACTACATATACGGAACGGCTGAAATACGGTTCATTAAAGGACGCATCAAGTTCAAAGGCGCCATGTATAACGCGCCGTTCCCGTCAATGATCGTTATATACAGAAGCGCAGATTGCGCAGGAAAGGAAAAGTAAATGTCTAAAGTATCAACAGAACTCGTTATCGGTGAAGTCAGATTCAGCTATGCACATGTATGGGAGCCGAACAGCATCAACGGCGATACGGATAACGCAAAATACAGCGTATCGATTCTCATTCCGAAGACAGATAAAAAGACCCTGGCAAAGGTAAAAGACGCGATTGACCTGGCCATCAACAATGGTCTGGCATCAAAATTCGGTGGTAAGAATCCGTCTGGGTCCCCGTCCTTCAAATATCCTCTGCGTGACGGTGACGCTGAGCGTCCCGATGATCCGGTATATGCCGGTCACATGTTCGTCAATGCCAGCAATAAGAATGCACCGCATATTCTGAAGGCTGTCCCCGGCGCACAGCATCAGCCGATCTTCGATAAGACAGAATTCTACAGCGGCTGCTATGGATACGCGCATGTTAACTTCTACGCATTCAACACATCCGGTAACAAAGGTGTTGCCTGCAGTCTGCAGAACCTGCTTAAGACAAGAGATGGTGAACCGCTCGGTGGCGGCATGAGTGCTGAAAATGCATTCGACGGTATCGAAGTCGAAGCAGAAGACTGGGAAAACTAAAACCGTATGTCTGCAAAGCGGATATGCTCTGTGGACATTGAGACGTATTCAGATATTGATATCTCGAACGGCGTGTATCGGTATGTTGATTCTCCTTTCTTCCAAATACTTCTTGTTAGTTACGCGTTTGATGACGAGGACGTCGTAACTGTTGATCTGGCATGCGGTGAAGAATTACCTCACTCCCTCTTAACAGCACTGCAGGATCCTGATGTGGAGATACACGCGTTCAATGCAGGGTTTGAGCGGATCTGTTTAAGCAAGTACTTAGGCTTAGACAGACCGCTCTCACCCGATAACTGGTGGGATACACAAGTACACGCTGCCATGTATGGTCTGCCGGCATCGCTGAAGGATGTTGCAAAGGTCCTGGGACTTGCTGAACAAAAGGATTCAGCAGGAACATACCTTATCAACTTCTTCAGCAAGCCGTGCAAAGCTACAAAGGCTAATGGCATGCGGGAACGTAATCTACCGGTTCATGACATGGCTAAGTGGGACCTGTATAAGAAGTACAACAAACAGGACGTAGTTACCGAGAGAGCAATATCTAGGTACCTCAGTGAACACTACACAAAAGACCTTGAATCAGAAAAATACAACTACCGCGTAAATGAACGCATCAATGATAACGGCATCATGATCGATACGGACCTGTGCCGGGCAATCATTGAATACAACACGACAGAACTGCAGAGGCAGCTGGACAGAGCAAAAGCGATAACGCATCTCGAAAATCCGAACAGCCTGCAGCAGTTACGAGGGTGGCTCGCATCGCGAGGCATTCACGCTACGGCAATTACAAAGGACAGCCTTCCAGAGATCATTAAGGCTACGGATGATGCAGAGGTGATAGAAGTTCTTACCATCAGGCAGAACCTCTCCAAAACGTCTGTAACGAAGTATCAGACCATGTTGGACGCTGTCTGCTCTGACGGAAGAGTACACGGCGTTTTTAAATTCTATGGCGCGTCGAGGACCGGCAGGTTCAGCGGTAAGATCATTCAGCCGCAGAACTATCCGCGAAACTATATGGAAGAGCTTGATGCGGTCAGGGACCTCGTTAAGAAGCGAGACTGGGCATATTTAGAGATGGCATATGATGACATTCAGGACATCTTCAAACAGCTTCTCAGAACGGCTCTAATTGCGCCACAGGGCAAAGTCATCACGATTGCAGATTATTCAGCAATAGAGGCTAGAGTAATTGCCTGGCTTGCACATGAAAAATGGGCAGAGGATGTATTTCATGGTGACGGCAAGATCTATGAGGCAACCGCATCGCAGATGTTTGGCGTACCGATCGAACGAATCAAGAAGGGTAATCCTGAGTATGCACTCCGGCAGAAGGGTAAAACGGCTGTACTTGGACTCGGTTACGGCGGTGGAAAGAACGCACTCATAAACATGGGCGCACTTAAGTCGGGACTGACCGAGGAAGAACTCCCGGATCTGGTAACAAGATGGCGCAATGCTAACCCACACATCGTAGGCTTCTGGAGAAAGATCGAACAGGCCGCACGAGGCTGTATAGAATTCGGCGTTGACGTTGTACACGAAGCATTTACCTTCAGATACCGTGACGGAAATATGTTCGTCAGATTACCGTCCGGAAGGTGGCTTACATACTACAGCGTGCAGATCTCCGAGGAAGACGGTATTACGTACTGTGGCAATGACGCGAAGGGCTGGTGCCGGCTGAAAACATTCGGTGGAAAGCTCGTGGAGAACATTGTTCAGGCGGTGGCCAGGGATCTTCTGTGCGATTCATTAGGACGTCTGGATACGGCCGGTATCAAAGTCATCGGGCACATTCACGATGAGATCCTCTGCGAAACAGATAACGACCCGGCACAACTGATCAGACTCAAAGGATTCATGCAGATGAATAACGGCTCATGGGATGCCGGACTGTTTCACCCGGCAGCGGGATTTCAAACACCTTACTATCTGAAGGACTGACTATGGCACGAACAAATGTTAGGCAGAACCTGGCGCGGCAGTTAAAGCGTGTCGATGACGGTCTTGAGGGAACTCTCAACAGTCTGTATGACATCGGACTTACATATGTACAAGAACGGCGTGTCATCGCGCTCATGCGGTTAAGTTATGAGCGCGGCCGTCTTGTACTTGAACTGGAACAGGACAGATTCGCAAACGGTTTAGAGGAGGAATTAAATGCCTAGGTTTTATGTAAAGAGAGATCAATTTCCTGAGTGGCAGATCTTCTCGACTGAGACAGACGGTTACGTGCTCGATGACTGGGTTTCATTCGGTCATCTGATGGACAAGGTACTGGATGAGCAGATCGAGGCAACTGTCAAAGACATGACAAGCCTGCTTACAAGCAAGCCAAAAGTTAACACCATGACCGAGGCTGAGGCAGACCGTCTCATCAAGGAGGCTGCGGAAGATGGATACGAAATTAAAGCGTATTGATGAACAGCCGGAAGGCACATGGGTATTTGAAATCAGACGTAATATCTGGGGCAATCCAGTAAAGCATTGGGTTTGCCCGGTATGCACATTCGGTGTAAGCAGAGTAGAATCATACAATTTCTGTCCCAGATGCGGGGCAAGACTGGCAGCACCAGCACATGAAAAGGAGGCTAAGTAACTAATCCTAGTGAAACTAGGTTGCCGTGAGATTGATTAAGCACTGCATAAAATCAGCGGTTACAGCGTGAGCGTAAGCGAGCTTTGGAGGATTCGCTGATTGCCTGACTGAACGGATCAGTTAGGCGTTATGAAGCATATTATTTCAATCAGTGGTGGAGTAGGGAGCTATTTCACACTTAAACGAGTATTAGACAAACATAACAAAGCAGACGTAATCGCAGTGTTCTGCGACACTCTCGCAGAAGATGGTGATCTGTACAGATTCCTCGACGACATTGAGAAGAAGCTCGATATTCAGATCATCAGATTGTGCGAAGGTAAGACACCTTTTGAATTAGCCTGGGAAGAAAACTTCCTATACAACAGCCGGATAGCTAACTGTTCCAAGAAATTAAAGAGCAGACCGTTCCGGAGATGGCTAAAAGACAATTACGGTCCGGATGACTGCATACTGTATCTCGGTATTGATTGGACAGAAACACACCGAAAAGGCGCAATCGAAAAGAACTATGCGCCGTATAAGGTGGAATTTCCAATGTGTGAACCACCATACCTGGATAAGCCAGATATGCTCGATGCATTACGGCAGGAAGGTATAGAGATCCCGTACATGTACCGCGTTGGATTCAGCCATAACAATTGCGCCGGATGCTGCGTAAAAGGCGGTATCGGTCACTGGTCTCACCTGCTTGAAACAGACAGAAGGCGGTACCTTGAATGGGAAAACAAAGAACAGGCTATTCGGCGTAAATTAGACCGTGACGTAGCGATTCTTAAACGGAAAGGAAAACCATTCACGCTTAAAGATTTGCGCCTCTCACGCGAGGGAAATGGCTGTCAGCTAAGTATGGATGAACTGCAGGACATCGGTGGTTGCGGGTGCTTTGTAGAAGAGGATAACGATGAAAACGATAAAACTTGAAGAGGCTATTAAAACTGTATTTGAAGGAACAACAACCGCATACATGCTCGTTCCGATAACATCAGCAACAAGTCTTGAAGACCTGCGCAGGGCAGAATCCTACGTTCTGCTTGAGGAAATGGCAGAAGAAAAAACGGTAAAAAAGGTGAACAAGGCATGGAACAAATCCATAAAGCCAGGCGGGAGCAGCATTGACCATGGAAAGATCATGGCGTTGCACAGAGCTGGCTGGCCCGCAAGTAAGATTGCAGAGGAAATGAAATGCTCACCACAAACAGTACTTAATCACATTAATCGTGAACGTGATACCGTAACGGAGCCCGAAGCATGAACACGATAATAAGCAAAGAGGACCTGCTTACGGAAATCGAAGCTGAATTAAATGCTCTTGATCTGGTAGTTACAGGCAAGGAGAATGCCCTGGTTGTAGCAGATGCTTTTCAGAGATTGTTCGAAGTTATTAAAGATGAACCGGAATGCATCGTCCGGTGTAATGAGTGTGTTTTCGCTCAGCTGACAGTTACAGGCGAGTGCAAGTACTGCGAACGATGGGAAGAAATGTACAACAGCGGGGAGTCGGTCTACTTGCCACGAGGGTTCTACTGTGGATTCGGATTGAGAGGTGTCAAAGATTATGCGGCTGATTGATGCAGAAGTACTGAAGAAGGATATCGAAAGCTTTAACAGACCGCTGTGCGATGATTACCACATGCGAAGCTATGTATTAGATCAGATCATAACGGACATTGAGAATGCGCCAACAATCAACGCTGTACCAGTCAGACATGGTCGTTGGATCCCATGTGAAAATGACAAGTGGTCTAACGGTGTATATGCGTTGAGATGCTCAGAATGTGGCCGCGGCTATCATTTGACGTCTGACAAATATATATGTGCCTGGAATTATTGCCCTGACTGTGGGGCGGGGATGGATGAGAAATGAAACCATATCCCAATGAAGAACTTGAGCGGATGTCAAAACGTGAAATCATTCGGCTTTATAAACGGGCAGTCGAGCAGTGCAATGATGCAGTTCCTGTCATCCGGTGCAGAGATTGTAAATATGCCAAAAAGATATATTTAAAAAATCTGCCTTGGCTAAAGCAGTGGGAGTATTCGTGTCAGTATTTCAACACTCATTCTGTCATGGGCGATGGATACTGCAACAACGCAGAGAGGAAAGAAAAAGATGAGACTGATTGATGTACTGCATTTGATTGACAAGCAGGAAGTACCGGCAATCAAGTTTGACGAGCGGATACAGACTGACATCTCAGACAAAGTCACGCTGTGCTTTGACAGCGATGAAGACACATGGGTTGAACTGCCCTGTGTGCATCCGATGCTCATAGCGTGGTATGACTGCGAGGTATACGCAATCGAGGGATACGAAAACGAGAAGACATGCGGAATCAAGTGTTGGCTGAAATATGAGGATTATGCAAAGCAGATGCTTGAAGACTGGTGGGAAAGGCACACGGATTATGAGACTGATTGACGCGGACACGCTGAAAGAAACCATCTGCACAAATGTATATCCAGTTGCTGATGATTTTAACAGCAGAGATTACGGAATGTTTTGGACAGGTGGCATTGAGAAAGCAATAGACAACGC
>AUXO015586238.1_pt1 | contig 15047 bp, 6 predicted proteins | sample 768731 | NCBI WGS metagenome assembly AUXO01 (sample SAMN02715735, study PRJNA202380) | gut metagenome | biome: sheep rumen | host: Ovis aries | place: New Zealand: Palmerston North
ATAACCGCCATAAAGGCCACCGCCGGCATAACCGGTCTTAAGGCCGTGAATACCAAGACCCTGCGCCCAGTCCAGGCTTCTCTCAAGTTGCTCTTCAAAACGGGCGACATTGCCTCCCGTTTCATTATGGGTTATGTATAGGATGCCTTTCTCGCGGGCATAGTCCGTTACCTTCTGGATATCAAAGTCCGGTGCCGGCCGGGTGAAATCAAATTCCGGAACGGCATTGGAGCCGTCCCAGGCGTCGTTCCAGCCTTCAAACAGCACACCTTGGATATTATTGGCAGCCGCAAAGTCTATGTACTGCAGGGCCCGTTCAGTGGTGGCGCCGTGATGGTCTCCACCCCAGTTCTCAATGCCCAGATGCAGGCTCCACCAAACGCCAATGTATTTAATGGGTTTAATCCAGGAAGTATCTTCTATTTTGGAGGGTTCGTTCAGGTTCAAGATAAGGGAAGAATTCACCAACCCTACAGCACTGTGGGCAATCTGAATGGTTCTCCAGGCTGTCTGGAACTCTCCCGGCACATACGCCCGGACAACGGGTTCAGCGGAAGCATCGGCCTGGCCGCGCCTTCTTCTTCCTTCCTGCCGATAGGGGGCCAGCAAGGCCTTGAAAACCGTACCGGACTTCTGGGCCAGCACCATCTCCGGGAAATTGTAAAGGGCCGCCTCGTGCACGCTGGCATGGAGACCGTTTTCCCAACGCAGGGTAACGGGTGTATTGGCATCTTTCAGTTCTGAAAGCGGTAGTACGCGGTATTCGTGCTCGTAGGAATTGAAATCTCCCGGAAGAGACCAGGAGGTGGCATCGTGGGCAAAAGCGAACTCCGTCTGCTCGTCCAAAACCGTGAGTGTGTCCTGCTTGGAATGAACCTCATAACGGAAACCAAGTCCGTCGTCAAACACCCGGAAGCAAATATCTACAGGCGTTCCGGAGGTATGGACCAAAGAAACCCTCATCTCCCGGTGGCGGTCTTCAATAACCTTATTCTCTCCCCACGGTTGTACCCACGTACCGGCATATTCGGAATGCTTGATGCGCTTAAGCTTAAACTCTCCCGAAAGGTCCTGCTCGCGGGTTACAAGACCCAGCTGGGAGGGCAGAATGAAGGGCCTGCCATCCACATCCACACTGTAGGACGGAATTCCCTCCTCCAGATAGAAGGAAACGGTGATGCTCCCGTCCGGAGATGAAACAATGGGTTTGGGGCTCCCACAAGCCACCAGCGCCAGGAGAGCAACCAAAAGAAGGATGTTGCGTTTCATATACTATTGCATAAAGATGACGGTAGAATATGCGTCCAATTGCAGGGTATTCCCCTGGGTTTTGGCGGCACCATTCAGGCCGATGGCCGTTTCCAGCTTGTCAGCCGGGAAATTGGCAGTAACGGAAGAAGAGCCAAAGTTGTGCACCACCAGCAGCTTCTGGGAGCCTGCAGTCATGTACCAGGCTGCAAGGCCCTTGTAAGAATCATTGCTATTGCTGTCGTTATACGTTCCGTGGGCGGTCATTTCGCCTTGTGCCAGGGCCGGATAAGCATTGCGAAGGCGGGTAAACTGCTGATAAACCTTCAGCAAGGAGCCGTCCGTGGCGTCCTGTGCCTCTACGGAAATATCGGCCGACAGCATATTCTTGTCTATATTGGAGGCACTGGTCCAGGAGGAAGGCACCGTACCGGATTTGGTCCATTTAATGGGGGTGCGCACCTGCTCATCGGCTCCACCCTCGTGACCGATTTTTCCCCAGTAGCCCAGTTCTTCGCCCTGATAGATATAGGGAGAGCCGGGAGAGGTTAAGAGTACGCAGGCAGCCAGCTTCTCCTTGGCCAGAGACTTGCCCAGTGTAGTGGCCGCACGGGTTTGGTCGTGGTTGGTGAGCTTGGTTGCTTCAATATAACTGCTGCGAACGGCTTTGCAGATGCTTCTGATGTTCAGGATATCCTTGGTGAAGTATTTTCCAGTAGAGTTGTTAAGGGCCCAGGAAAGCCGGTCCCAATATTCAAAGTCAAACAGGGCGGGAAGGCCTTTGTAATACTGCGCCATAGCATCGGTACCTGTCCAGGCTTCTCCCACCATGTAGATATCTCCGGTATTGCCGGGTACGGCCTTATAATACTGGTTGCAGCGGTCGTACCAGGTTTTTAGGAAAGTATTGTTCCCGTTAGGAATATCCTTCTCATAAATGTAAAGGACTGCGTCCAGACGAAAGCCACCAATACCCATTTCAATCCATTTTTTTGCACTGGCAGCCACATCGTTAAAGGTAGCATTCGTTTCCAGATTGGCCAACTCTCCATAGTTCAGGTCTGGGAGTCCGCCCGGGAAGGCCGCATAGTAATAGTCACTCTTTCCGAATGTGATATTCCCAACATTGCCACTATTATTGAGGTTGTAAGCTGTTCCAAACTGAATAGGCGCCCCATTGCTTCCAAACTTGGTCCCAGCGTCCCAGGAAGTTGCAGATGTGCGCACCAGGAATCCCCAGTCGGAATCAAAGTCCAGGGTAATCTCGTAGATATCGTTTCCGGTCTTGTACAGGCGGAAGAGCTTCTCGTTTCCGAAATACACATATATGTTCACCGATGTATCCGTATTGGAAGGCTGTGCCGCGTCAGTAGTTTCCGTCAACGTTACCTTCTTTACGCTGCCACTCCAGTCCAGGACAAAGTGCAGGCGGCCCTTATAACCCAGGCTTCCACCGGTACCGGTGGAATACCAATTAGCGGAGTTATATGAAGAGAGGGATGGAATCTTCCCAGCCTTGATATCAGCCTCCGGCGTAGAGGAAATCACATAATAGTCTCGGTATTCGCTCTCGGCAGAAGAACAGGCGCTCTGGAACCAGGGGTTCCCCGCTCCGGTATGATTGAGCACGTAATCCAAATATATCTTGATTCCCTTTTCCCCTGCCTTTGCGATGAGTTCCTGAAGGTCTGCATCCGTTCCGAACTCGGTACGAACAGAGTAATAATCCTTTGCATTATAGCCGTGGTAGCTATCGGCCGGGTGAATGGGAGATAACCACAGGGCCGATACTCCCATCTTGTCCAGATAATCCAAGTGCTGGGTAATTCCCTTTAGGTCTCCCCAACCGTCCGTTCCGCTATCGGCAAAGCTGTATACCAGCAGCTGATAGGTAATATCGGCCCTTTTGGTGCCATCCCAACTGTCTGCAACGGGCGTCACGGTAGTCCACGTCATAGGAGCCGGGCTCGGCGAAGGGCTGGGCGTAGGGTCATCGGGAATAACGGGCAGCGGTTCGGGGCCCTTGCAGGCCATCATCAGGGTTGCCGCAATGGCAAGGAAGAAGGATTTTCTAGTCATCGTTTATATTCGATTACCAATGTGGAATATGCAGGAACAAGTGTATTGTCACTAACCTGCACCTTTTCTCCCGTCACAATATTCAAGCCATCTTTCAAATCAGCCGTCATTTCGCTGAAACGGGTCCAAGGAACGGTACACTCCTTTTCGGAATTATTGATGAATACAAACACTACGTCATTGTCATTGTAACGGAAATAACCGTAAGTGTTGTTTTCGGGGATGAAATGAAGGGTCTTACCACTGTGAATCACTTCTTTTCCCTTTCTCCAGTTAAAGAGCGTGCGGGCATAATCGTGAAGTTCCTTGGCATGGGCGTACGTAGTGTCAGCCTTGGCGGCCTGGGCGCGGCCCTTCTCGGTGAACAGGTTCACGGGATCTCCCTTCCAACCGCCGGGGAAATCCATCCTCAGACGGCCGTCATCACGGCGGGGATTGCCGGTAACAAGCATCATCTCATCCCCGTAGAAGAGCTGCGGAATACCTCTTAGCGTAGCCAGAAGGGTATAAGCTATCTTCATCCGGCGGGGATCGTGACCAAAGGTGTCGCCAATGCGGGCAATGTCGTGGTTGGACAGGAAAATGAGCATGTGGCTCAGGTCGTGATAGATAAAATCGTGCGACAGGGCGTTGTACACGGCCGATATGTCCGAGCCGCCCCGGCGTCCGCGGGAGCCATTTCCTTCGGCAGCACCGATAGGGGCCTGTAAGGCTTGAGAGATAGCCGCCTGCAGCGGGAAGTCCATGATGCTGGGCAGATGGGAATCAAAGCCGTCATTGTTAGGGTTGCCGGTTTGCCAGTAGGCTACAAAATCGGGATTGGCACTCCAGTTTTCACCCACAATGTTAAAGTTGGGATATTCGTCCGTAACAGCCTTTGCCCACTGCGACATGGGAACTTTTTCGTTGTAGAACCAGGTGTCTACCCGGAAGCCGTCCAGTCCGGAGAATTCAATCCACCACACGGCCCACTGCTGGAAATACTTAAGCATGTAGGGGTTATCCAGATTCATATCCGGCATACTGCCCACGAACCAGCCTTCTTCCATAATGGCCTTGTCAGCCTTGGAGGCATTGGGATCCATGGCCAGCCCCATGTTGTGGTTGGAGTTCACATAAGGGTCGTTCATGTGCACCCAGTCTTTGAAGGGCATGTCCTTCATCCACCAGTGGTCGGTGCTGGAGTGGTTGGTTACTACGTCCATAATAATCTTCACGCCCTTAGAATGTGCCTTCTGAACCAGTTTGCGATACAAGTCGTTGGTTCCGTAACGGGGGTCTATGTGATAGTAGTCGGAGCAGGCATAGCCATGGTAGGAGCCGCGGCGGGCGTTGTCTCCCAGAAGCGGAGTACTCCAGATGGCCGTAGCACCCAGGTCTGCAATATAATCCAGATGGTCTATGATGCCCTGGATATCGCCACCGTGACGGCCATTGGGCTGGGAACGGTTGGCCTTTTCGGCCGTATCTTCCGTGGAGTCTATGGAAGGGTCTCCGTCGGCAAAACGGTCCGGGACAATGAGGTAAATAAGGTCTGCCGTAGTGAAACTCGTCCTATCGGCCGAGCCCTCTTCCCGGGCCTTTATCTGATAAGGGTAGCGGATGGTTTCCGCACCACGTTGGAAAACAAGGGTGTAAGTACCCGGCTTGGCGGTCTTCTCCACCTCAACATCCACGAAGAGGTAATTGGGGCTGTCGGCCTTATGGACCGCCTTTACCCACACGCCCGGGGCGCCTTCAATGGTAACATCGGCCTCCCCTATTGAGGGGCCGTTCACGAGCAGCTGAAGCTCGGTTTTCATCCCGGTCCACCAGGACAGGGGTTCTACACGCTGGATCTTTTCCTGAGCCATGGAAGAAAGTGAGAAAAGAATGCCTGCGGCCAGGCAAGTGAAAAGGGTTCGTTTCATAACTTAATCAATTTCCCAGATTTGATACTGATAGGCGCTGAAGGTCTGCTTTGTGGGGACACTTCCCTTTCCGGATACCGGCTGGGGGAAATCGGCCGATACGGAGGAACCGCTTACATTCACGGCCACCAAGCTTCCCTTGGAGGAGGTGGTGGGGGCATAGTACACAAATACCACCTTGTCTGAGTGATAGATTTTGCAGGCGGTACCGCGGTTCACCTTGGCCAGGGCCGCCATGGCGTCCTGATACTTCTTCTGATAATCGGCATTGGCCGCCCAGTTGAACGTTTGCACGTTGAAGAAGTTAATCTTCTGGTTGTAGGCCGTTTCCTGGGAACCGTATATCATGGCAGAGCCGTTCAGGGCTGCCATTAGCACATAGGCCGATAAAGCGCCGTCGGCACTCTTGAACTGCGTCGGAGGGGTATTCTCCGTGGCGTCGTCGTGGTTGGTCACGAAATAAAGCTTGGTCTTGGGAGCAGGAGCCTTTCCCTGGTCTTCCTTGTACCAATTGGTGAATGTGGTCACATTCCCGTTGTTGTACAGATTGATCATCCGGCTCTTCATGGCCCGGTCGAAGATGATGTCAAAACCGTCGTCGAACATCCTCTCAAAATCGGATTCGGCCAGCATGATAAAGCCGCTTTTCTGGGCCTTGAGCTTGGAGATGGCTTCTTTCCAGAAATCGTCCCTTACGCCGTGGGCGTAGTCGCAGCGATAGCCGTCAATGTCCAACTCCGTTACCCAGTAAAGGAGGGCGTTTTCCATGGCAGTCCACAGTTCCTTCTTGCTGTAGTCCAGCTGGGCTACATCCTTCCACTCTCCATCCTTGGTGGGCCAGGCAATGCTGCCGTCGGCCTTGTGTTCATACCAATCGGGGTGCTCCGTAATCCAGGGATGGTCCCAGGCGGTGTGATTGGCCACCCAGTCAAACATTACTTTCATGCCCTTGTTATGGGCAGCCTGCACCAGGGCTTTCAGCTGGTCCAAAGTGCCGTACAGGGACTCCACCTCCGTATAGTTCTGGATGCAGTAGGGAGAGCCGATGGCGTTTTTCTTGCCTTCCTTGTACACCGGCATCAGGTACAGGATCTCGGTACCCAGGGACTTAATGAAATCCAGCCGCTCCTGGACTTTTCCAAAAGCGCCGGAGTTACCATAAAGCTTCAGATTCACCTGGTAGATTTGCCAGTTGTCCCGCACCGTTGCGGCAAGGCTCAGGTCCTCGGTGGCATAGGTAGCCACCACGGGGAGTTCCTTTCCGCCGCCTCCGCCGTCAATAATGGCGGGGCCGTCAGGCGTTTTGCAAGAAGCGGCCAGCAGCCAAAGGGCAAAGAATAAAAGGGTCCGTTTCATACTCAGTGCTATTAATTGGCAGACGGGGGTCCGGTCAGGGGCCCCCCGTCCGAAAATGGGATTAATTTGCAGGCGTAACGCCGGTATCGGTAACCTTCAGATAATACTTGTTTTTCTCAAACTTCAAGGCATAGTCGGCAAGTTGGGCTCCGCCGCCGTTGTTATTGAAAATCAAGTTTTCGGAAAGGCCAATGGCATTTTGGATCACGAATACCTTATAAGTGACTTCTCCAACCACCTCCGTTTCGGAAGGAAGGATGCCGGGCCAACCACCACCCAGGTTGTTCACATCACCCCACATGTACAGGGCAATGGCTTCCCAACCGGTCTGGTCATCCACGCAAACTTTCACTACGGTAGGATCCTCTATCTGAGTAACTCCCTCTGCCGTTACTTTGAGCCAATATACGTTCTTCTCAAAGGTGAGGGCGTAATCGCCAAGCTGAGTTCCGCCATTGTTGTTATTGAAAATCAGGTTCTCAGAAAGACCAAGAGCGTTTTCAATGACAAAGGTCTTATACTCTTTTTCGGCAACCGTTACGAGCTCACCAGGCTGAACGCCGGGCCAGTCACCGCCCAGATTGTTCACATCACCCCACATGTACAGGGTCATGGCCTCCCAACCCGTCTGGTCGTCCACATAGATGGTCACGCGCTTGGTGGAATCAATGGTGGGACGCTCAGTAGGAGTAACACCTTCGTCGGTGACAATGAAGAAGTATTCTTCCTTGTCCAGGAGCATGCCGCTGTCATCCGGATAGTTATCCAACTGAACACCGTTGTTATTGTTGTTGAAGATGAGTACTTCCTTACGACCAAGGGCATCCGGAATCACAAATACCTTGTAGGTGGTTCCCATGATTGTTTCCGTACGGGCCACCTGATTACCAGGCCAGTTGCCGCCCAGGTTGTTCACTTCACCCCAGAGGTACAGGGCCATTTCGTCCCAACCGGTCTTGTCTTCCACATAAATGGTGACGGGCTTCTTTTCCTCTTCTACAAAGTTGAATTCCTTGCTCAGAACATAGAAGCGGTCCTTGTCCAGGGTAATCTTGGTCTGGTAGCGGTTCACGTTGTCGTTCTCGTCGGAATGGAAAATGACATCTACCGTCTTGCCCTTGAACACCTTGGGAGTGAGGAATACCAGATAGGTATCGGCATCGAAGTAACCGCCGGTGGCCTTGATACCGGGCCATTCGGTAGCGTTCTCTTCGTCGTCCCAGATGTGGGCATAGATGGTTCCGGGCCAACCGGATTCATCCTTCACAATGATGCGTACACCCATTTCCACCTCGGTGAGGCCGTCATTGGTAAGCACATAGTAGCGGTCGGTATCCAGGGTGATTTCGGTCTGGACGCGGTTGGTTTCCTCGTCCACGTCGGAGTGGAGAATAATTCCAATCTTCTTGCCTTTCATCTTGTCCAGAGTAGAGATAACCTGGAACTCTACACCTTCTACCGTCTCGGTTTCCTCGAACTGCTGGCCGGGCCACTCGGTATTGGCACCGTCAATCCAGTAGTGGGCAAAGAGGTTGCCTTCCCAGGTGGTGTTGTTCTGGATATAGATCTTCGGTCCGTCATAGACAGGTGCCGGAGGAGTGGGAGGAGTAGGAATTCCACCGCCAGGGCCATCCACCAGGGTAGCACCTTCGTCAGTAACCTGGAAGAAGTAATCCTTTACACCCTCTGTGAACGTAACATTAACATCGTCAAGCTGAGTTCCGCCATCGTTATTATTGAAGATGAGGTTCTCGTTGAGGCCGAAGATATCGTCGCCGTATTCGAAGTACTTGTACTCAACGTCGCCCAGCTTTTCGCTGCCGGCCACCTGAGCACCGGGCCAGTCTCCACCGAAGTTGTTCACATCACCCCACATATACAGGGCAATGGCATCCCAGGTGGTCTGGTCGTCTACCCATACGCGTACGCCATCGTGGTCAGGAATGACAATGGCGCCACCCTCAGCCGGGTTAGGGGCCGCAGTAACACTTTCGGCCGTTACCAGGAGGAAGTAATCTGCAACACCATCCGTAAAGGTCATGTTGTAGTCATCCAACTGGACACCATCACCATTGTTGTTGAAGATGAGGTTCTCATTGAGGCCGAAGATGTCGTCGCCGTATTCGAAGTACTTGTACTGCTGCGTACCCAGAGTAACGGTACCGGACACCGCTGCACCGGGCCAGTCTCCACCGTAGTTGTTCACATCACCCCACATGTACAGGGCAATGGCATCCCAACCGGTTTCGTCAATGATGTACACGCGAACACCGTCATGGTCAGGCAGAACAATCTTGCCTGCGTCCGGATCCGGCGGGAGGAAGTATTTCTCCCACTTGTCGGCATACACATTGGCCCATTCGCCGGTGCCAATTGTGAGCGTATGCGTCACGGGCTCTCCCTTGGAAGAACGCTCGTAACCCTGCTGGGAATTGTAGAAAGTAAAGCCGTCGGCCAGCGTCTTGCCGCCAACATACATGGACGGATCTACATAGATACCCCACTTGGAGGTAATGGTTTCAGAGTGAACCATGCGGTAAACGGGGTCTCCGATGGATTCTTCGCCACCATTGAACGCACCGATAATGTAAATGTCATCGGTAGTGGCAGAGGCCTGAGGCATAATCACCTCAACCAGGATCTTGTCGGGCTGCGTCTGGAAAGCCTGATCTTCGTGCTTGAAGCTCAGCTCTTCCCTCTGGATGCAGGAGGCTGAAAAGACTGCCAGGGCCGAAAGGGCCAGATATTTAAAAACTCTTTTCATGACTAGTCAACATAATTAGGGTTCTGAACAAGACCGGGGTTCACGGTCAAGGCAGCGTGCGGCAGCGGGAACCACTCATACTTGCGGTCGCGCTGGGCCGGATAGTAGTCTTCACCCTCTCCACGGCCGAAGAACCACCACTGACCCTGGGTGAATTTGTCAAAGCGACGGAGGTCTGTACGACGGCGGCGTCCTTCGCAAAGGAACTCCTTACCCCATTCGTTCAGCATCCAGTCATAGTCAAAATCCGTAAAACCGGGACCGGGTTCATTCTGAACAGTAGCCCAGTCGGACTCCTTGAAGTAACGCTTGCGAACCTGGTTCACCAGATCCTTGGCATCGTTGGCCTTACCATCACGAAGCAGGCATTCGGCCAGCATGTAGTACACCTCGGCCAGACGGAATTCCACCTCGTCAATATCACGGAAGTCTACGCCGCACACATCCGGGAGGATGGGATAACGGAGCATACGGTAACCGGAGTTGGTCTCACCCCAGTGAGGAGACATCACCGTAGCCAGATCACGGCCTTTGTTCTGGAAGGTACCCACCTGATCCACATAAACCAGGTCCTGACCATCGCGGTCGGCATCGGCCGGAAGGGCAACGCCGGTGTAGTAATCCGTCTGGGGGCCCATCAGAAACAGGCCATTCCAGTTACCTTTTTCGTCGGCATGGTAGGGCTGCTTGCGAATGTCGCGGCTGTCGAAACGATCGTACACGGCGCCCAGTTTGTCGCCATAGTCGAAGAGGAAGGACTTGCCGCCGGTATCAGTACCGCCGGTAGGAAGCACGGTGCCGGAATTGTCATGAGACGGAGCCACGATAACACAGTTCCAACGTCCCTGCTCGTTGTTGGAGCCCAGGATGGAAAGCGGATCACCAAAGGCATTGTAAGGCAGGAAGGTCACGTCACGCATATTGTAGGCGTTACCGCTGGACTTACCGTGCTCATAGGCCATAGCAAAGATAACCTCGGGGCAATTCACATTGTTAATACCGTAGATGTCCCTGTAGTCTGCTGCCAGGCTATAAGTGCCAAATTGGTTATCCAGGATATCCCGGCAAATTGATGCAGCCTCACTGTAGTGGTCTTCCTTGATGAACACCTCTGCATTGAACAACAGGCGGGCCTTGATGATGCGGTTGGTGGCCTGGTTCATGCGGTTCACGTTATTCTTGGGAAGGTCGGCCAGGCTTTCGTCCAACTCGGTAACCATGAAGTCCCAGATTTTCTTGCAGGAGGTATCAAAGTCGGGATCTGCAGACGGGGGAACCTCGGAAGTAACCTCCGTGTTCAGCGGCAGAGCACCGCCCCAAACCTCAAATAGGTTGTAGTAGCACCAGGCACGCAGGGTGCGCATTTCTGCTACATACTGGCTGGCTTTTTCGGGAGTGATGCCAAGGGCCAGCAGGTCAATGGTCTCCAGGTCGTGGATAATGCTGTTGCACTCTCCAATGGCGCCCCAGGTGTTATTCCAGGCGCTCTGGATAATGCTGGATTGGGATGTCCAGGTGTGGGAGGAAAGCACAAACTTTTCTGCGTTGTCCCAACCCCAGGTACCGCCGTTCCAAACGCGCCAGGCAATCTGGTCGGCCGAAAATTCGTTCAGATAAAAGAAGTACTCGCCGAAGGAGCCTTCCGCAGTATAGTACACGGAAGCGATGGCACCCTTCACGCTGTTCTCGTTCTGGTAGAAATTATCCTTCTCAATGCGGTTGAAGGCCTTTTCATCCAGGTTGAAGCAAGCGGACACAAAGAGTGTTGCGGCGGCAATGACTGTAGTATTGATAATATTTCTCATAAGGCAAGCCGATTAGAAGGTGATAGTGGCACCCAGGGTAACCACGCGGGTTTCAGGATAGCCAGTGCCATTGTCCACACCAGGCGTAAGGCCGTTGGTGCTCAACAGAGCCGGGTCTGTGCCCGTGTAGCCGGTGAAGGTGTACAGGTCGCTGGCGGTGAGGAACACGCGGAGATTGCGGAGGATACTCTTGTTCTTGGGAGAATAGGTGTATCCCAGGGTAATGTTCTGAATCTTCATGAAATCACCCCTCTCCATGAAATAGGAGGTAACAACGCCACCATACTCGCGCACCATCTTGTCTCTGGTGTAGGCGGTACGGAACACATTGGCGTTACCGGAGCCCTGCAGGTTGTTGGCACGACGGTTGTTGTAAATCATGTGGCCGAAAGCACCATTCATGGCGATATTGAGGTCAAAGCCCTTGTAACGGAGGGTGTTGTTCCAGGAAAGATACAGCTTGGGGATGGTGTTGCCAATGTAGCGCTTGTATTCGGGCTTGGCAGAAGCGGCCGTAACCACCCCACCCTCATTGTCGTATACCATCATGTCGCCGTTCTCGTTCACGCCGGCAGCCTGATAACCATAAATGTCACCCAGGCGGCTGCCTTCGGTATAACGATAGTAGTAAGAGGTCTGTCCCAGACCGCCGGTGCTAAGCATGTCAATATAGGATGCACCGTAAATCTGATTGGACAGGGAGGCAATTCTGGAATAGCCGATGGAGGCGTTGATGCCGGTGCTCCAGGTAAGGGCAGTCTTGGTGAGGACGTCGGCATCCAGGGAAAGTTCCATACCCAGGTTCTGAGTCTTACCTACGTTCACCAGAATGGAGCTGTGGATGAACGGAGGCTGGGGAGCCGTATAGTTGTAAAGGAGGTCCGGGCTTTCGCGGTCGAACAGATCCAAGCTACCACGCAGGCGGTTGTTGAAGAAGGAGAAGTCTACACCTACGTTCACGGCCACCAGCTTTTCCCATCTGAGTTCCGGGTTTTCGTTGGAAGCCGGACGGTAACCCACAATCCACTCACCATCCATATAATACTGGCCATGGCTGCCATAGGTAGGACGGGCCACATTGGAACCGCCGCGGCGGCCGGTGACACCATAAGACACACGAGGCTTGAGGCTGTTCACCCAGTGGGCGCCGCTCATAAAGTCCATGTTGGCAATTTCCCAGGCAATGGAAGCAGCGGGGAAGTTACCCCACTTGTTCTTATCACCAAAGTTGGTGGCGCCTTCCCGGCGCAGGGAAACCTGGGCGAACAGGAGGTTGTTCCAGTTGTAGTTCACACGGGCCAGAACAGCAATCACCTTACTCAGGGATTTGCCGGAGCTCATGCTGGCCTGGGCGGGATTCTCGGTACGTGCGGTACCGGAACCGATGTCGTTCCACAGAATGGAGTCGTAGGCAAAGCCGCGGTTGGTCATGCCCATACTCTCGGAGTTGAAGTCCTGGTAGGAATAACCGGCCACAGCATTGATATGATGCTCACCGCTGTGGAAGGAGTAGTTGAACAGCCAGTCCAGCTGGTTGCGCCAGTTCTTAGAATAGTTCAGGGAAGCCGTTCCCTCATAGCCGCTCCAATACTTTTCATGGGACTCGATGGGAGTATAACTGTTGCTCTTATAGTCGTTATAATCCAGGGAGTAAGAAACTGTGCTGCTTACGTTGTGAACGTCATTCTTGAACAGAGTGGCCTTCAGGGAAACGGCGGCGGTGGCAAACATGCGCTGGCCGTTCGCCGTCTTGTTAAGCATGGTTTCCACGGGGTTGGTGGCACCGGTAGGAGCCGTGGGCTGATAGTAACTGCCATCCTCGTTGTAGATGGGGAAGGTGGGGTTGATGGTCTGGGCCGTGCCAAATGCACCATCGTTTCCATATTCCTCGTTCACGCGGCGGAAGTTCAGGCTCATGTTAATCTGGAAGATATCCTTGATGAGGCGCTGTTCCAGGGAGGCACGGGCACCGTATTCCTGACGGGCGTCCACCAGGTCTACACCCAGGGAGTTCTTGTAGCTCAAAGAAGCGTTGTAGGAACCCTTCTGCGTGCTGCCGTCCACAGATACATAATGGCTGTGGCCATAGGAGAAGTCTCTCAGGAGGGCGTTATACCAATCGGTACGGTAACCGAAGTCGTTGCCACGGCGGGAGCGTACCCACTCTTCGGGGTCTAGCACCGGGATGGGAGCCTTCACAAAGTTCACGTTGAAGGCGCCGTCATAGGTAACGTGGGCCGTTCCGGGTTCGTCCTTGGAGCCCTTCTTGGTGGTAATGAGGATAACGCCGTTAGCACCGCTGGTACCATAAATGGAAGCGGAAGCAGCATCCTTCAGAACGGTCATGGACTCGATATCCTGGGGAGCGAGACTGCGGATCTCACCACCGGGAACACCGTCAATCACCACCAGCGGGCCGTTGCCGGCGCTGAAGGAAGTGGCACCACGGACCTGATAATCGGATCCGGCGTTAGGGTTGGAACCCTGACTGGTAACCACATTCAGACCAGCCACCTTGCCGGTGAGCATAGTCATAGGGTTGTTGGTAGTACCGCGGAAGAAATCCTTGGCATCTACCTGTACGACGGAAGCGGAAACCTCTTTCTTGGAGAGGGTACCGTAACCAATCACCACCACCTCATCCAGGAAAGTAGTATCCTCGGAGAGTTTAATAGTGGGAGGGGTGTCTTTTGCAGCAAAGGTCTGCGTTGCATAGCCGATGCAGGTGATTTCAATCACCGCATTGGGGCCGGAAACGGTGAGGATAAAGTCGCCGTCCAGGCCAGTGGACGTACCATTGGACGTCCCCTGTTCCATCACCGTAGCTCCGATGACGGGACCCATTTCGTCGACTACCACACCTTTAACCTGGTATCCGCCCTGGGCGAACACCGTTGCGCAGGCTGCTAGCAGAACTGCGATGGAGGTTAAGAAGCGTTTCATTTAGTGCGATTTAATTAATGATAGTTATTTGGTTTTGATGAATTTTACGCATGCGGCGCCCAGTACCAGGAACAGGCCTGCCATGAGCATCATAGCCGGCTGGCTGCCGCCCACCAGGCTCAGGACTGCACCTCCGGTTGCCGCTGCCACAATCTGAGGCAGGCAGATGGTGCAGTTGAAAAGGCCCAGGTAGCTACCCATATACGGGCTTCCCTCCAGCGCATTGGTAAGGAGGGTGAAGGGCAGGGCCAGCATGGCGGCCCAGGCAAAGCCCACCAGGAAGAAGCTCACGAACAGGAGGTACTGGTTGTGCACAAAGAACACGGAAGCAAAGCCCACGGCGCCAATCAGCAGGGACACCACGTAGCTCACCTTAATATTCTTGAAACGGGGCAGCACGGCAGCCCATACCAGAGAGCCGATGGCCTGCACGGCAAAGAGCACACCCACCCAGTTACCGGCGTCCTGATAGGCTTCGGAACTGGTGTCCAGGTTGTGCCACACGTTGTCTGCAATGGCACCGTTGGTATATGTCCACATATAGAGGAAAGCCGCCCAGCAGAAGAACTGCACCAGGCCCACCGTCCAGAAGGTGGCGGGAGCCTTGGTGAGGAGCTTCAAAAGACCGGCGTCGTTTTTCTTCTCGGCCTGAGCCTGGAGATCTATGCCATGGAATTCGGCATACTCCTTGGGAGGCATCTCCTTCACGCGCAGGAAGGTATACAGCACGCATAGGATGAGGATGGCGGCACCCACATAGAAGCTGTAGATAACGCTGTCCGGCACCACCCCTTCCGGAGCGGTATTGGCAATACCAATCCAGGTAAAGAAGATGGGGAAAAGATAACCCATGAGGGAACCGGCGTTGCAAAGGAAGCTCTGGATGCTGTAGGCCTGGGTTTTCTGCTTCTCGTTCACCATTTCGCCCACCATCATCTTGAA
>AUXO010553666.1_pt1 | contig 15046 bp, 11 predicted proteins | sample 768731 | NCBI WGS metagenome assembly AUXO01 (sample SAMN02715735, study PRJNA202380) | gut metagenome | biome: sheep rumen | host: Ovis aries | place: New Zealand: Palmerston North
TCGTTGTAAACTTCTCTAGCCGCAGTAATTTCTCTTTGTAAATAAGAGTTTTGTTGCATCGCATCGGCGATTTCTTTGTGAGCTTTGATATCAGGGTAAGCTTCTAAAGCGACGTTGATAGATCTAGAAACATTATCGACAGTGGTAGAAACTTCATTTCTAGAAGCATCACCATTGATGTTGTTGCCAGATCTTAAAGCGGTGACTTTAGTTAAGACATCCTTATCTAAGTCGATAGCCTTGTTTAAAAGAGGTACGAGGTTTTGTAAAATGATAACTCTTTGCTCTAAGTAGTTGTCAATTTGAGAAGCATCGTGTTGAATCTTTTGTTGGAGGCCTTTTAAATAGTTCTTAGCACCTTGATAGACCGCTAAGAAAATGAGTCCAGGAATGATACCTAAGATAAATAAACAAACAACGAAAACGTAAGTTCCCTTACCAACTTTAGCGGGGATTTGCTTTTCGATAACGTTTACATCTCTGCCTTGTTCATTAACAGGACCAGTCATTTCATCTAATTCATTTGCCATAATAATTAAATTTCCTTTCGTTAGTATTTTTATTCTAGCATATTATCTCGCCATTTTCTTCTTTATTTCATCAATGGGAGTAGGAGGATTAAGAATTTCAGAGAATTCTTTAGAATCCGCTTCAGTCACTTGAGCAGAAGTGACAAAGGCCATGATGCGTTTATTATAAGAGAAGGACGAGCAATTTAATCTCTCTACTAGATTCTTGAATGCATCATTTTGTAGTAGAGTTTGAAGTTGAGGACGAGGAGTGTTAGACGCAGCTACTAATATAGGTGTAGTCTTCTCGACGTCGATATATTCAGTCCAGTGGACGGGGACAGGATGCATTAAGCCGTCTCCACCAAGAGTAGGAACGTAATCAGTTCGAGGAACTCCTCTAAAACCGTGAGCGGTAACATCAACTTGGTCAAACATTCCAACTTTTTTAACGAATTGAGTCTTTACGATATTGGAAGTAATAGAATCTTCGTGTTGGAAGAAATCATTAGGGAAAGAATTGGCGACCGCTTCATGTTCATAAGCTGAAACATTAGGAGTATCTTTACCGTAAATGTAATCCACAGACTTATATTGTTGATATAAAGGTATAGAAATTAAAGGTATTAAATCGAAATATAAACCTTGGAATATTTCATTGATACTCGAAGAGAAATTAGCTTTCATAACTTCGTAATCGAAGTGATGGAATCTCTCTCCGTTAGGATCGTAATCAATATTTTGCGAGTGAACAGAAGAAATATAATTCAATTTCTTTCTTTTTAAGAAAGTGAAGTCATCACCATAAGGTTGTTTACTCTTTAACAATGCTAATTCATTCTTTTGACCTAAAGGAGTAAATAACAAACGGAATTGAGTTTCGTGATCTCTATCCCAAGCGTGGAATAAAGCTTCAAATTCAGAATTACCTAAAGGAGTGAAACTACCTCCCTTTTTAATTGAAGCTTCTTGCATTTTCTTCAATTCTTTGTCAGCCTTAGAAGCCATCTTAGCGTAATCTTTTTCGTTATCATTCAATTTGACGGTTGGATATCTAGTAAATGATAAATCAGGAGCGGCATCAGATCCGTAAACTAAGAAAGTTTCATAATTGTAATCAGGAGCAGGTTTATCAACATGAGCTACTAAAGTTTGAGTGTGATGTTCAACTCTCAATTTACCATTAGAATCAGTAGAAGTCGTAGTCCAATGAATTACTAAAGTTCCAGTGTAAGTTTTGCTAATAGTATGATGAGCAAATTGTTTTTGCATCAAGAAAGGATTACCTAGAATCGTTCCTGATAAGACATTTACGATAGCGATATCTTGATTTGAGTTATCCTCTAAGCCATATTGATCTCTGAAATATTGATATCTCTCCGCTGAGAAATTAGGTTCCATAACGATTAAATCGTTAGTCTTATTCAAGATTGTAGGAACGATATTATCATCTAATAAAGCGTTCATACCTTTCATTGATTCTTCAGCTTCTTTTAAGATGCTATCAGCTTTAGCCTTCAGTTCATCAGTCTTTTTTTGTCTAGCAGCAATCGTTCTTTTAACAGCGGTGAAAATAGATATTAAATCTCCCACTGCTAAAACCGCGCAGACAATACCTAAAATCATGAATAAAATTTTAGTATTGGGATTTCTAGAGGACATGACAAATAAGACAACCGCACCGACAATCAAAGCAAGTAGCATGACAACTAAGAATATTCTTAAGCCTTTGATGCTGCCTAGCTTTTTAGCGGCTTCTTTATATTCACCATCCGCCTTGTAATATCTAGTACATATCTCTTTGTTAAGGCCAATGTCGACCCCTGATTTCTCAGTTAGTTCTTTGAAATATTCATCAATTGCTTGATTGAGTTTTTCCTTTAGTAAAGGATAAGCCTTTAAAGGCTCTAACATTGTTTCATCAGCCATAAATTTATCTCCTAAACATCTTTATTTTAACATAATAATTTTATCAATAAAATCATTACTTAAATATAAAATAAAAAAGCCCTAGATAATTCTAGAGCTTTTGTTAAGCAAACTTAAATTACTTGATAATCTTGGTAACAGTACCAGCACCAACAGTGTGGCCACCTTCACGGATAGCGAATTTGGTGTTAGCTTCCATAGCGATAGGGTGGATTAATTCAACAGTTAAAGTGACGTTGTCGCCAGGCATAACCATTTGAACATCTGCAGGTAAGTTGATGACACCAGTGACATCAGTAGTACGGAAATAGAATTGAGGTCTGTAGTTATTGACGAAACCAGTGTGTCTTCCGCCTTCTTCTTTCTTTAAAACATAGACGGCAGCTTCGAACTTAGTGTGAGGAGTGACGGAACCAGGTTTAACTAAGACTTGGCCTCTTTCGACATCACTTCTTTCGATACCTCTTAATAAGACACCGATATTATCACCAGCTTGAGCGAAGTCTAATAACTTTCTGTACATTTCCAAACCGGTGACAACAGCAGATTGAGTAGGTCTGATACCGACGATTTCGACGGTTTCATTTAATTTGACCATACCTCTTTCGACTCTACCAGTAACGACGGTACCACGACCAGTGATGGTCATGACATCTTCGATAGCTAATAAGAAGGGTTGATCAACAGCTCTGACAGGTTCAGGAATGTAGTTATCGACAGCATCCATTAATTCTAAAATAGCTTTTTCAGCGCCAGGTTTGCCATCTAAGACATCTCTAGCAGAACCTCTGATGATGGGGACTTCATCTCCAGGGAATCCGTTAGCATTTAATAAGTCACGGATATCCATTTCATCGAGATCTAATAATTCAGGATCATCGACCATATCGCACTTATTTAAGAAGACGACGATATAAGGAACACCGACTTGTCTAGCTAATAAGACGTGTTCTCTAGTTTGAGCCATAACACCATCAGGTGCGGCGACGACTAAGATAGCACCATCCATTTGAGCAGCACCAGTGATCATGTTCTTGATGTAGTCAGCGTGACCCGGGCAGTCAACGTGAGAATAGTGTCTCTTTGCAGTAGAATATTCAACGTGAGCAGCGTTGATTGTGATTCCTCTAGCCTTTTCTTCGGGAGTGGAATCGATTTGGTCATATCTCTTAGCTTCAGCACCACCGTTCTTAGCTAAAACATAAGTAATAGCAGCGGTTAAAGTGGTCTTTCCGTGGTCGACGTGACCGATAGTACCAATGTTTACATTAGGCTTGCTTCTTTCAAATTTTTGTTTTGCCATTTTGATTATTTTCCTCCAATAATGGTTTTACCTTAAAGATATTAACATATCTAAACTTGCGATTTCAACAAGTTGAGAGTTGAAATACGCAAGTAAAGATACAAATTTTATTTTTTCCTCGACTTGATTAGGAATTACGTTTCTTGACGATTTCAGCTTGAACTGAACGAGGGACTTCTTGATAGTGATCGAAAGTCATAGAATAGATACCACGACCTTGAGTGATACTTCTCAAATCAGAAATGTAACCAAACATATTAGCTAAAGGAACAAAAGCAGTAATAACTTGGGCGTTACCGTGAGCTTCCATACCTTCAGTTTGTCCTCTTCTAGAAGATATATCGCCTAAGACCGCACCTAAGTAATCGTTAGGAGTGGTGATTTCGCATTTGACGATAGGTTCTAAGATGACAGGGTCGCACTTGTCAGCAGCAGCCTTGAAGGATAGACCTGCAGCCATCTTATAAGCGGCTTCAGAAGAGTCGACATCGTGGTAGGAACCATCGAATAAAGTAGCTTTGATATCGATAGCGGGATAGCCAGCGACTAAACCTCTAGTCATCGCATCTTTTAGACCTTCATCAGTAGGCTTGATATATTCTTTAGGAATCGCACCACCAGTGATAGCGTCGACGAATTCGTAGCCTTTACCAGGGTTAGGTTCAAATCTGATATTGACAACACCATATTGACCATGACCACCGGATTGTTTGACGTATCTACCTTCGCACTCACCAACTTTCTTGATGGTTTCTCTATAAGCGACTTGAGGAGCACCGACGGTGCACTTGACACCGAAGTCTTCTTTTAATCTAGTGACGTTGACATCTAATTGTAATTCACCAACACCAGCGATGATAGATTGACCAGTTTCTTCATTGGTATAGAAGTGGAAAGTAGGATCCTCTTCGCACAATTTCATTAAAGCTGAAGCCATCTTATCTTGGTCAGCTTTAGAGTTAGCTTCGATAGCTTGAGAGATAACAGGTTCAGAGAATTCGATAGATTCTAATTGAACTTTTCTGACTTCATCGACTAAAGTGTCACCGGTAGAAGTGTTCTTTAAACCGACGACAGCACCGATTTCACCAGCTTTTAAGCAATCGACATCTTCTCTCTTATTGGCGTGCATGATAACCAATCTAGAAATACGTTCATTAACACCTTTGTTGTTGTTATAAACGTAAGTACCAGTTCTCATGACACCAGAGTAGACTCTGACGAAAGTCAACTTTCCGACGAAAGGATCGGTAGTGATCTTGAAGGCTAAGGAACATAAAGGTTCCTTTTCATCAGAGTGCACGACAACTTCATTGTCCTTGTCATCGTGACCGACAACAGGAGGCAAATCTAAAGGTGAAGGTAATAAAGCGACGATGTAATCCAATAAGATTTGGATACCTTTGTGCTTGTAAGCAGAACCGCAGAAAACAGGGAATAATTCACCGGAGATAGTAGCTTTTCTCAAAGCTGCAATCAATTGCTCTTCAGTAGGTTCTTCACCGTTTAGAGCCATCATTAAGACGTCTTCATCATAGTTACCTAAGACATCTATAATATTTTGATGGTAATTAGCAGCTAAATCTTTATATTCAGCGGGAATATCGATGACTTTAGGTTCTCTAGTGGAATCTTCTTTATCGTATTCGACCGCAGTCATGTGCAAGCAATCGATAACTCCGTTGAATTCAGCAGATTTACCGATAGGATAGGTGATAGGTAAATAAGTAACACCTAATTTATCGCCGATGGATTTGCAAGACATTTCATAGTCAGCACCAATAGCGTCTAACTTGTTGCAGAAGACGATTCTAGGAACGTTGTATTTAGAAGCTTGTCTCCAAACAGTTTCGGTTTGAGGTTCGACACCATTTTTACCATCTAAGACGGCGACAGCACCATCTAAGACACGTAAGGAACGTTCGACTTCAGCTGTGAAATCGACGTGGCCCGGAGTATCGATAACATTGATTCTATAACCTTTCCAATGACAGGTTGTAGCGGCGGATTGAATAGTGATACCTCTATCTTGTTCTTGCTTCATGAAGTCCATGGTAGCGGAGCCATCGTGAACGACACCGATTTTGTGGTTTTCACCAGTGTAGTAAAGAATTTGTTCAGTTGTGGTTGTCTTACCGGCATCAATGTGAGCCATGATGCCGATATTTCTCACTTTCTCTAATTCGTTAGCCATTATATTCTCCTTAATAGAGATTAGAATCTATAATGGGCGTAAGCCTTGTTAGCTTCAGCCATCTTATGGACATCTTCTCTCTTCTTGACAGCACCACCAGTGTTATTAGCGGCATCTAAGATTTCGCCAGCTAATTTTTCAACCATGGTTCTTTCGCCTTTTCTGAGTCTGGCGTAAGAGACTAACCATCTTAAACCTAAGGTGACCTTTCTCTCAGCGGTGACTTCGACAGGAACTTGATAGTTAGAAGCACCAACTCTTCTAGCTTTTAATTCGAGTTCAGGCATAATGTTGCCTAAAGCGACTTCGAAGACTTCCATAGCAGGTTTGCCAGTCTTCTTTTCGACTTCTTGGAAAGCTCCGTATAAAATTTGTTGAGCAGTTCCTTTTTTACCATCGTACATGATCTTGTTGATCAAGCGAGTGACGAGTTTTGAGTTGTAAATAGGATCGGGAAGAACATCTCTCTTCTCAATATTTCCATTCTTACGAGGCATGATTCATTCTCCTTTCTATTATTTCTTAGCGAACTCGCCATTTTTCTTAGTACCGTAGAGCGAGCGGCCTTGTTTACGGTTTTCGACGCCGAAGCATTCTAAACCGCCTCTAATGATGTGGTATCTGACACCAGGAAGATCTTTGACACGGCCACCTCTGATTAAGACGACCTTGTGTTCTTGAAGGTTGTGACCTTCTCCACCGATGTAAGCAGTGACTTCGTAGCCGTTAGTCAAACGGACACGAGCGTACTTTCTTAGAGCAGAGTTAGGCTTTTTAGGAGTCATAGTACCAACACGAGTACAGACACCTCTCTTTTGAGGAGCGCATTGAATACGTTCTTTCTTGTTGAGAGAGTCCCATCTTTTACCAAGAGCAGGAGCCTTGGATTTTTCGACAGAATTAATTCTGCCGTTTCTAACCAATTGATTAATGGTAGGCATAGGATTAATTATTTTCCCCTTTCTTTAGGATTTTTATTTACACGTTCCCGGGCGTTTCATTGCCTTTTCATATAAATAGCCCGGACGACTTTTTTCTCCGTGCAGATTAAAATATAAACCCTTTTAGTAATGGTGTCAATACATTTTTTAACAAAATTGATACACCCGGGTTGAAGTCCTTATTTCGCATCTCATTTTACAAATTAAAAAGGATAATTTAGAATATTCGTGTTTTATAATACAAAGAAGATATGGCTTTAGATAATTTAGTTATTAAAAATATCACCTCTAAGCTCTCCTACGAACTAGAAGGAGCTTTCTTTGATAAACCTTTCGCTCTAGCGGAAAACCAATTCGCTTTACCTTTTCACGCATCTAAGAACGAAGAAAATTCTAGAAGAGGCACATTTATTATCAATCTAAATCCATCCAACCCTTTTATAACTTATTCCTTCGATAAATTTACCAAAGTGAATATCAACACTCCTTTTTTCAACGCTTTAAAAAAGTTGACCGGAACTAAAATCAAGAAAGTTGAAAAGTTAGAGGGGGAAAGAATCGTCTTTATTGAAGCGGAAGTAATATCTAAAGAAATCGATACTATCAACACTGGTTATTCTTTGATAATTGAACTATTTCCTCAAATACCTAACTGCTATTTAATTAGAGAGCCCGATCAAAAAATAGAGTCTATTTATAAGGATAAAGGAGATATCTTCTCTAAGCGTTATATGGCTAGAGGTATGACTTACCTTCCTCCAGAAAAAAGAAAGAATTTAGATCCTTTATCATCTTCTTTAGAAGAAATATCATCATTTTTATCTTTTTCCACTAGGAGATTATTTGAGGAATATTGTAAAAAGGTGGGATTTGATAAAGCTAGAGAGGAACTATTTAATTCTTCCTCTTTATATTTAATAGATAAATCAATTGAACCTCTTAGTTTCGGTAAAAAAGACGCTGTAGAAATTAAAGTAGAAAATCTCTATTCTTCTTTGGTAATAAATCAAAAAGAATTAGCGCATTCTTTAGCCTTGAAAGATTTAAAAAGAGAAATAAATAGAGCTTATCAAACCGCTAAAAAGAAAAAGAAAAATTTAGAAATCGATTTAAAAAGCGCGAACCAGAGATTAGTCTATATGACTTACGGTCAACTTTTATATTCTGCTCAAGACCTATATCAAAAAGGTATGACTTCTATCGATATAGAGGGTTATCATATCTATTTAAATAAAGATAAAGATCTTTCCTCTAACGCCCAAGACTATTTTAAAAAATATAAAAAAGCTAAGTCGGCCTTAAATATTCTCAAACCCTTAATTTCAAAAACGGAAGATGAAATTAAATACTTAGAATCTAAATTAATTCAAATAGATAAAGGTAGAGGACAAGATATTCTTGAACTTAAGGAAGAATTATATTTAGAAGGTTATTTAAAAATTAAAAACGCCTCTAAAAAAACTAAACACTCTTCTAAGGCTCAACCTCATTACTTAACTAGTCCATCTTACAAGATTGGTTTTGGTATGAACGCTTTTCAAAATGAAACCTTAACTTTTACTTTAGCTAAAAAAGAGGACCTATTCTTACACGTTAAAGATTACCCTTCTTCTCACGTAGTAATCTTTTCTGATCCTAGTGAAGATACTAAGCTATTAGCTGCAGAATTAAGTTTATATCTATCCAATTTGAATAGCGGAGATGTCTATATTACCCCCATCAAATTTGTCAAAAAGAACAAAAATAAAAAAGGGTTAGTGAATCTTCGCGAATACAAGATTATAACCCTTCATAAAATTAGAGATAGTTCTTTAGATTTATTTAAAAGAGAATTGAAGATTTAATTATTCATTAAATAAGAAATCTTCACCTTTTATCATTTCTCTAGTGGAAAGTTCTTCGAATTTCTGCTGCCTTTTAACTTCGGATAAAACTATAGCGACTGAATTAGAAAGATTCAAAGAGCGAGCGGAAGGAACCATGGGTATTCTAATGGTCTTTTCATAATACTTTTTTAAAATTGAATGAGGAATGCCGGTAGATTCTCTCCCAAACATCAAATACAAATCTTTAGTAGTTGAAGAATAGTCAGGTTCAGAATATATATTTTTAGAATATCTAGTGACGTAATAAATATTCTCATTGCCGTATTTTAAGAAGAATTCTTCTAAATCTTTAATCCTCTCTATTTTAAAGCCGACCATATAATCCATCCCGGCTCTTTTTAAAGATTTATCTGATAGTTCAAAAGATAACTCTCCTATAATTATTAACCCTGCGTTAAAAGCCATGCAGGTACGGATTATATTTCCTACATTCGCTGGCTTTTCCGGTTCGAATAGAACGATATAATTCATATCCTATCTAGAGACCTTTTTAGTCTTTTCTTTCAAGACTTCTAACAAGTGACCATTTACGTATTTAGATAATCTGTTGTAAACATCTTGATGATAATTATTTAAATATTCAATCTCATCGTCAGAAAGTAGAGATAAATCTAAGGCTTTAGTTTCAATAGGGACATATGTCACATCTTGGAATTTATAGAAGACTCCATCGCTAGTTTCAAAAGCGGGGACAGTCAATAAATTATTCTCGATTCTGATACCGTATTTACCTTCTTTATAAACGCCAGGTTCAATAGTAGTAATCATACCCGGAACTAATTTGTTAGAATCGTCTCTATTAGGGACAACTCTATATCTAAAGCCGTTAGGACCTTCGTGGACAGGTAAGACATAACCGACCCCATGCCCTGTCCCGCATTTATAATCCATACCTTCTCTCCACATGATTTCTCTAGCTTTAATATCGATAGTGACTCCTGAAGAGCCATCTAAGAAAATAGTTCTAGATAAATTGATCACAGACTTTAAAGTTAAAGTGTAATCGTGGATGAATTCTTTAGTAGGTTTACCAATTAAGAAAGTTCTGGTGGTATCAGTAGTACCTCCGTAATATTGACCTCCTGAATCTACCAATAATTCGATAGTGTTAGTCGGATCGACTACAGCGTGAACTTTTTCACTAGGAGCATAATGCATCATAGCTGCATTAGGGCCACAAGCGGCGATAGTAGTAAAAGAAGGTTCGATCAAACGAGGTGATTCTCTTCTAAATTGCTCTAAGACTACAGCATAATCCCACTCAGTTAATTTTTCATTCTTATGGGTATCTATGAAATCGATTAGTTTTAATAGAGCCACACCATCTAGTTCTTGAATTTCAATGATGTTTTTAATCTCTACTTCACCTTTTATCGCTTTCATTAAAGATGAAGGAGTTTTACCATCGACTCTGTTATTTAAAATGTTATATAACTTGGCGTTGCATCTAGAAGGATCGACTAAAGTCGCAACATTTTTATTCTCATCTAAAAAAGATGAGATTTCTTCATAAGGGTGAATGGTAATATTATCTAAAGGATAATCGATTCTAGAAGTATCGACGAATAGATGATTACCTACTTTTTTAGATAAGTAGAGATACGAATAGAAAACGGGAGTACAATTGATATCGTTACCTCTCAAATTTAATATCCAAGCGATGTCATCTAAAGTTGTAATTAAATTAGCTTCAGCATCTTTCTTTTCAACTTCATTTAAAACTTGTTCAATCTTTTGATCCCTAGTTAAAGTGTTATATTCACTTTGATCAAACCTCCAGATTTTTTCTTTGCATAAAGAAGGTCTAGGTGAGACTAAATAAGAGAAGTCAGAATCGACAATTGTCGATTTTTTATTAGTCAAAGACTTTAAAAATGCAGGGGAAATCGTCAATTCATTAACTCCTAGAGGATAGAGTTCATCTTCCTTAATCAATTCTTGGACAGTAGGATAACCCTTAGTACCCATCTTCATTAATTTAATAGTAGAATCTTTCAATTCCATCTCTGCAGATATGAAGAATCTACCATCGGTAAATAAATAAGCATCTTTATCAGTAATTAATAATTGAGCGTTATCTCCAGAAAAAGGGCAGAAGAAATTTCTTTCCGCACCCCAATAGGGAGCAGGTTCTTCTGAATCGTGAGGATCACCAGTGACAATTAAGTAGGCTTTTAAACCTGCTTTTTTCATTTCACTTCTCAATATTTCTAAGTTTTCTTTTTTAAACATAAATGAAATCTCCAATCAATAACAAATAAATTATATATCAAATTAGACATGACTAACTAAAATTTGATTATGGTATATAGAAACACACTAACAAACCTAAACCCGCTGAAATAATAATTAATAAGATGGTATTCATCTTCTTTTTGAAAATTAACTTATATAGGAAATAGATACCTATTACGCAAGCTAATAAAATCGCTCCTCTAGAAGAAAAATTGAAGGTAGTCATATTGACGTAACCTAAATTTTTAGCAATTAAAAGTAACCCTGAAGAGATAATTAAACCTGCTACAACTGGCTTAACACCTTTCATAAATTGCTTGACATATTTATTTTGAATGAATTTATCTAAAATTAAAGCGACAATAATAATGATAATAAACGAAGGTAAAACCACCCCTAAAGTCGCTAGGAGCGAGCCTCCAAACCCACCTTGAGAAGCACCTATAAATGTCGCCATATTTACAGCGATAGGACCAGGGGTAGATTCACATACACCAATTAAATCGTAGAATTCTGTTTCGCTAATCCAATTGTATTTTAAAACGGTCTCGCGAATTAAAGGAATCATGGCGTAACCGCCACCGAAAGTGAATAAACCAATCTTAAAGAATTCTAAGAACAAATACAGGAGATTCATTATTTTTGATCCTCCTTTTTATCCTTATTGTCATTATTATCAATTATTTGGCCCTCTTCTTCCTTTAATTTAGGTTCGCTTTCTTTCTTTTTGTTATAGAGATTTACTACTAATAATGCCAATACTTCAATACTTCCTCCAATCAATATTAAATAGACCGAAGAGAAAGATATATTAAATAATTCAAAGACGATCATCAAAGAGATAACCACGACTAAAACAAAGAATGGATAAAACTTTTTATCCATCTTAATAACTAAATTAATTCCCGCTTTAATAATTAAAAAACCTACGCAGGCTTTCACTCCGATAAAAGCCCATTGGAAATATTGATTTGACGAGAAATTGTCGTAAAAAAGCGAGATTAAGTAAATTATTATTAAAGAAGGTAGAACCACACCTAAAGTCGCAAATAAGGCACCTAAAAATTTCTTTCTTTTGAAACCTATGTAGGTAGCCATATTTATGGCTATAGGTCCGGGAGTCGACTCGGCAATCGCGATTATTTCTACCATTTCATCTTGAGTAATCCACTTTTTCCTATTGACGACTTGATCCTCAATATTAGCGATCATAGCGTATCCACCGCCGAAGGTGAACAAGCCTAATTTCAAGAAGACGTAGAAGAGTTCTAATAATTCTTTCATCTCTAGATAATAAAGCCCTAAATCTTTGATTGAGACTTAGGGCAAATAAACATTTTTAATAAGAACGAGCAAAGTAAACTACGTATTTAGCTTTCTTGTGAGTGACAGGATCTTCATCTCCAAAAGGCACTTGTTCAAAAGGAATACATCTAGAAGTGGCGTTAAGTTTCTGTTTGACGATATCTTCGGTATCGACATCTCCTGACCACATCATCTTAGCGTAGCCTTTGTGATTGAGAATACAGTCTTCTAATTCTTCGTAAGTATGAACTTCAACGATGTGACTATTGACGTATTCTTTCGCCTTGTTATACATACCTTTAGTAATAACTTCCATCTCATCTTTAACACGAGCGTAGAACTTATCATCTAAATCCCAGAAATCCTTCTTCTCATCGAATCTTCTAACGACCATAACTTGATTCTTTTCTAGATCACGCGGTCCGACATCGATTCTCAAAGGTACACCTTTCATCTCATATTGAGCGTATTTCCATCCAGGGGTCTTATCAGAGTCATCTAATAATACTCTTAAACCTTCCTCTTCTAATTTTTCTTTAATCGAATGAGCTTTTTTCATAACTTCAGGGGAATCGTTAGCTCTAATAGGAATAATTACTACTTGAATAGGAGCGACAAAAGGAGGCAAGACTAAGCCGTTATCATCACCGTGTTCCATAATAATAGAACCTATCAATCTAGTAGAGACACCCCAGCTAGTTTGATAAGGAGTCTTCAATTGATTATCAGAATCTAAATAAGAAATATCGTAATGTCTAGCAAAACCATCGCCGAAATAGTGAGTGGTACCTGATTGTAAAGCTTGTCCATCAGGCATCAAAGCTTCGATAGTGTAAGTTTCAACCGCACCAGCAAACTTTTCTTTGTCAGTTTTCTTACCAGTGACAAAAGGAATAGCTAAAACTTCCTTGCCTAATCTATTGTAGATTTCTAACATCTTCAAAGCTTCTTCTCTAGCTTCTTCAGAAGTGCGGTGAAGAGTGTGTCCTTCTTGCCATAAGAATTCACTTCCTCTTAAGAAAGGACGAGTTGTCTTTTCCCATCTAACAACTGAGCACCATTGATTATATTTGATAGGTAAATCTCTATAAGAAGAGAGAATATCCTTAAAATGATCGCAGAACAAAGTTTCAGAAGTTGGTCTAACATACAATTTTTCTGATAATTCTTCTCCTCCACCCTGGGTTACAACTGCACATTCAGGAGCAAATCCAGAAATGTGATCTTTCTCTTTTTGAAGTAGAGATTCAGGAATTAATGAAGGCATGTAAACATTTTGATGACCGGTCTTTTTAAATTCGTTATCTAACCAATTTTTTATTTGTTCCCAAATAGCGTAGCCGTAAGGTCTATAAACTATAAAACCTTTAACTTTAGAATAAGACATGAGTTCTGCTTTAACACAGATTTCTGAATACCATTTGCTCATATCTTCACTTCTAGATGTAATAGCGTTGTTTTTTTTCATATTAATACCTCTAAACCTAAAATATTATACTCTTTTAATTACATTCAAATCACATTTATTCATCTTCATCAATCGAATAGAAAGAATCTACTTGAGCGATGATATCATCAGGAATGTAAGGGACTGATGATCCTAGGAACAAACGACTCGACATGAAGGATTTATAACCTAATTCTTGACAAGATTTAATATCGTAAATAGTGTTAGTACCATTGATTACAATAGGCTTTTTATACATCTCTAGGGCGGACTTAGCGGAAATTAATCTCGAGAGAAGAACTCTATCGTTATAGAGATTGCTACCTAAATTCGCATCGATGAAAAAGTAATCTAATTTCTTTAAAATCTCATCTGGAGAATCGACTTCCGCATCTCTGAAGAAAGTCGACACTTCTAAACCAACCTTGTGAATTCTATCAATAGAATCAATTATCGACACGTTAGCTTCGAACAAATCTTGAATTTCATCGTCATCAAAAACTATGACAAACATGTTAGGGTTAAGTTCTTTGTTATATTCAAATATCGAAAGTAAATCCTCAGTCGCATTAATAGGAACTCTGACGAAAAATTTAGTCTTACCAACTTCATTTGAGACTAATATAACTCTCTTTAAAACCGAGAGCATGAATCTCTTGTAGCAGCCTAATCTAACAATATTAGCCGCTAATTTTAAAAATCCCATATCGAAATCTAAGCCGTAGACTACTGGTGAGACCATGAAGAAAGTCTTCTTCTTTTCCCAAGAGACTACAGGATAGAAATAATTTCTGAAGGTTTCGTTATTAACAGCTTTAATAATAGATTCACTTTGAGATTTTTCAGAATAATTATTGAATTTCGATTCATCTTCTTCAATTAGATATCTAGTGGCGTTTTCTCCACCCATAACTCTAAATGATAGTTCTCTAGCTTTATCAACTTGAGACATAAAAACATTAGTTCCGTTATACCTAGCCGCACCGATGGTAATTTCATAAGATTCTTTAAGTCCACTTAAAGAGAAATATTTAGATAATTCTTCAATTAAAGTAGAGCAGAAGGACATAACATCAGCTTTTAAATAGGCTTTGTTGAAATCGAAGATTACAGCCTCTCTATCGTTAATCAAAACTAAATTTCTATTTTTAGAGAGATATTCTTGAATATTATTTAAAGGTTGATAGATAGAAGTGACGTACAAAGTCTTTTGAGAAGCGTTATCTGCGCTCCCGTTAACAAATTGAGTCAAAGTAATGTAATAGATGTTACATTCTCTAATTTTTCCTCTTTTGCC
>AUXO013665405.1_pt1 | contig 15043 bp, 20 predicted proteins | sample 768731 | NCBI WGS metagenome assembly AUXO01 (sample SAMN02715735, study PRJNA202380) | gut metagenome | biome: sheep rumen | host: Ovis aries | place: New Zealand: Palmerston North
GCTGTATGGAAATACACGACAGGCAAGAAGAAACAGGAAACAGAAGAGGAAGCACAGGAACGGGGACACTGTTTTATGAAAACAGCAGCATGGTTTACAGATGAGCAAGTAGAAAAGATCGGCCAGGCATAACGCCTGGCTTTTGTGTTGGTAAGCGTAGATAGTGGCACGATAGTATTATATATAGTTTGTTACACTGTATATAGCAAATATTGAATTGTGTACACAATGATATAAATTGTGAAAATCACGTTATATGCGGCGATTAGATCATAAATGTTCGTATATACGGATCTGTGATGTGAAAAACGCAGTGTAGCGGTTAATATTTTTGTAATATCTGCTGTTTATTATTTATGATCAAATATGTATTATAATATTATATAGCTGTATAATCTATACAAAAACCGATGAATTAAGCGGTGTTAGCCGGTTAATATTTATTGTGAAATATGTACAATATCACATGGAATAGTATCAACTTGATGGTGTACATAGGGATATTTATAGTAGTATAGTATATGGAATGATATTGCTATATACAATTTACAAACAAATAATAAGTAATATTATCATATATTATGTAAACATAGTGAATTGATAAAATTTGCGGTAGACATCTAGGTAAACATGTAGTATAATATAGTGGAAGTAAAGGACAGGAAGTATGTGAAAGGAGAAGAAACAATGAGAGAGATAATTGATACATTAAATGTGCTTTTCGGTGTTGCCTGGATGCCCGCAGCGATGGTGGTAGCATTAGGTGCGATAGATTTAATGACAGGTAGTTTTTTGTGCAATATGTATTTCGCGTTTATAGACCTTGATAATTATCCTACTTTATGGGATAAATACCATGACCCAGATAGGGAAGTTTTTCGTGAAGTACGAAATTATGCTTATGAGAATTATAGAATGTGCATGAGCAGTATGATACATGCACATCAGTTTCGTGAAGCGTGGAAATTAAGACGAGTTAGAAAACATTGGGACTATTTAACATTATACTATATGGAACTTGCCTGGGATGGTGATGTCTTCGCAAGACGGTGGTTAAAAGAAGGTTGTGAAGGAGATGATTTATTTCCAGACCGGGAAAAATAAAAAAAATCGGGGCGGTAAGGTAAAATAGGAAGAAGTATGAGAAGCACTGTAAAATAAAGGAAATACAGTAATATAAAGAAAAGTAGTAACAAATTTTAATACAAAAATAGGAAGGCATAGGCATATATACATAGGGTGTATATGGAGCATAGGCAGGGTACAGGTAGGGTACAGGTAGGGTACAGGCAAGTGATTTAAAAAACATCACACAAAAAAGACAGAGAACGGATCACAAATTGTGGTTACCACTGGTTATACGGCTCATAACCGCATTGGGTGTATAGTTATATAGGGACAGGCAGTAACCGGCGTTAAAACGGGTGGTAGACGGGTTTAAAGGAGGTTTACAATGAGGTATTATGTATTATTTTCGTATAAGGGCAAAACAGTAGCTGGTACGTGGGTAGAGGCTCCCAGTGAGGGACAGGCACTGATGGACGCAGAATTTAAGCTGGTATGTACGGTACCAAATGTACTGTATGATGGTATGGATATACTGGAGAAACAGTAGTGGGTATTTTACCCATAGCAAAAACCTTACCCCAGGACAAAGGTACCACGAATCATTTTTTACCAAAAATATCAATTTGGTGTTGACAAATCGTGTACTATAATGTATACTATACTTGAAGTTAAGGAAAGGGCAGTAGGTGCCCGGCATACTATAGGAGGTATATCATGACAGCCATTATTAGATTAACGAGTGGTAACCACGAGATCCGCGAGAAGAGCATCAAACTGTGTACGATTTTTGGAGATGTGTACGTGGCAAAGCGTTTTGTAAAGTATATTGAGGATGATGTTATAGAAGTCCCGAACTGGATCTTTCAGCGAAATGGATTAAATGCCTGCCAGATGGTGGCTGGATTTATTAGATAAAAATACAAGCCGGCGGGCAGCGGCTAAACTGCCCAGAAAGGAGGGTAAAATGACATTTCGGGGCAAGCAGTGGGAACGACTGGGCAACAGATACCGTTTAGTAGGGACGCAGGTGGAAGTGTATCAGTGGAACAGCGGCAAGGAAGCTAACTTCCTTGTTACTGCTGGATACCGTAACAGCAATCACAAGGAACGGACGTTTCCGAAGGGCGAGGGAGCCCGGGACGCTGCTATAGCATATGCCATGTCACTGGCAGAACAGTATACAGTATAACGACAGTGTCCCAGCCGGGAGGGATAAGTCCCGGCAAGGAGGATAAAATGAGCAAGATCATAGCGGAACGGGAACTTGAGGTAATGCCAATGGATAAGATGTTTTACATTGGCAACGGCAGACGGGAACTGTGCCAGGCCACTGGTAAGGAAGTACAGTTTGCCGGAGACGATACTTGGTGGAACGAATACAAGGACAGCGATGGTGATTACTGGTACGGCAGATAAAGGCCGTACCAATACACTATAAACACTCAGAACAGGGAGGAAATCAAAAATGAGCCAGGCAGACAAAGAATTACAGGAACTCGTGAAACAGCTATTTGAGGCAGACACAGATGAAGTGGTTATTTACCACCTGATGGACGAAGTGATGAGTAAATAAAGTGGTTTCGCTACTTTACAAATACCCATAATATGTTATATACTTAATAGGGAGGTACTTATGTATATGGACAAGGAAGGAACTACACTGGCAACGGAAATTTTCCAGGAACTGAAGGCAAGTGCCCGTAGGTGGTTTATAGCGTTCCTGGTAATGGTAGTGGTAGAGATATGTACAGTAGCAGGTTTTCTGTGGTACATATCATTACCGGTGGACGAAGTCACTGTTGAAAACGATGACGGTAATGCCCTGTATGTAGGCGACCATAACGCTGTGTCAGGAGGTGTATATAATGGCACGAATAATGAGGAAACGGAGAGTAACTAGACGTCGGAGGCGTCGTTAATGGCAAACTTTGCCCGCCTGGCAAAAAAACTCCAGTCCGCAATCAATAAGCGGACTGGAGAGGGTGCTAAATTGCTTATAAACACACAGCAGTGGTACAGCCAGGATAAGGGCAGAACAATAACCAGTTACGTGATAAAACAAAGTACAATGGATGGTAGAAATTCGTATCGACATAATGTAGAGATGTTTCGTACTTATTCACAAGTACAAATGGTATTATGGTTACGGGACTATTGGTACGAGTTGAACGGTTGGGAAGTACCCACAGATAATCAAAAATGGGAGGAGTTGAAACAGGATTATGCCAAGACAGGAGAAGCAAGTGACGCCTCGCCCGAAACCACGCCAAGCGCCGGGCAGAGGGTCGGGATGTGGTAGTATAACTGAGGATACTCCCCTTACAGTATTAGAACAGAAGTTTATTACAAATTATATTAAGTGCGGAGTGGCTATACAGGCATTAAAAGAAACTGGGATACAATTAAAAGATGATGTATCATATAGGAATGCGGCGTATAAAATGCTTAATCAACCTAATGTAAAAAAGGAGATTAATCGTGTGATTACGGAGGAACTCAAGCCGGAAACAGTTGCCACAGCAGAAGAGGTGATGTCTTATTTTACTGCCGTTATGAGGGGTGAAGTTAAAGACCAGTTTGGACTTGAGGCACCACTTTCTGAACGGACACGGGCGGCACAAGAACTTGCGAAGCGGACAGTTGATATTGAAAACAGAAAATCTGGAGAACCTGACCAGTTAGTTGCTATCAAACTTGATTGGTCAAGAGATTAATTATTTACATAGGAGGTATATTATTATGGTAGGATCAAAACAGTGGTGGAAAGCGGCAGCTATTCGTGCAATCAAAACTTGTGCACAGACGGCAGTGGCTTCCATAGGAACAGCGGCAGTAATTGGAGAAGTAAATTGGTTAATGGTTGCAAGTGCAAGCGCACTGTCTGGTATTTTGTCAGTGCTCACAAGTATAGCAGGACTTCCTGAGGTAGAAGAATGAAAGAATTCGTGGAATTTCTGGGTGTTGGGTTTATTATTTCTGTAATTGCTTTAATCGTAGCATATATTATGTTATTCATAGCACATTTTGGTATCATACTTGGAAGGAGATACTTTTGTAAGAAATGAAATATACAAATAGTCCACTTGTGACTTATACAAAATTGAGTCCTAATCATTCAGGACAAAGGACACATAGTATTGATAGAATCACACCACATTGTTATGTGGGACAACAGAGTGCCGAATCAATGGCAAGTTGGTTATGTAATCCAAATGCACGTGCCTCATGTAACTATGCTATTGATAAAGATGGCAGAGTTGCGTTATTCGTTGAAGAGAAAAATAGAAGTTGGTGCAGTTCATCAAACGCTAATGACCAAAGGGCAATCACCATTGAGTGCGCTTCCGATATGTTTGACCCATATGCCATTAATGATAAAGTTTACAATAAACTTGTTGAGTTAATGGCCGACATATGCAGAAGAAACGGAAAAGATAAGCTGATATGGTTAGAGGATAAGGGAAAAAGCCTTGTCTATGAACCAAAAGACAATGAAATGCTTATCACAGTACATAGGTGGTTTGCGAATAAAGCGTGTCCAGGAGATTATATTTACAGCAGACTAGGACAAATAACAAAAGAAGTAAATAAATTACTTGGAGCCGAAGAACCGAAATGGTACAGAGTAAGATTATCTTGGAATGATGCTAATAGTCAAATTGGGGCATATGAAAGTTTAGAAAATGCTAAAAAAGAGTGCCCTGCTGGATATTCAGTGTTTGACTCAGAGGGAAAAGTTGTTTATACTGTGCCAATGGCTTCTGCACAGGGATTACCAAACTCTAAACGAGACTTTATTGACAAAGTTGCATCAATAGCAGTTGCTATGTATAAGAATACAAGAATTTTACCATCAGTAGTCATTGCACAGTGTTGTCTCGAAACGGGATATGGTTTAGGCGTAGATGCTATAGAACTTGTAAAACGTAACAATCTACTTGGAATGAAGTCGGAACTGTTAAATAAAACATGGCAAACATACAGTGTTTGGAGTGGACAGTCATTTCATAAAGTAACTCCCGAAGTAAAAAACAATAAAACATACTATAAAACGGATAGTTTTAGAGTATATACAGACTATGAAAACTGTATTCGTGACTATGAAATGTTTTTACTGCATGTTAAGAATGACGAAGGGTATAAATATAGAAAAGTTGCGGGAATGACAAATCCAAAAGATGTTATTACAGCGATATCTAAAGGTGGGTATGCAACTGACCCAAATTATATAACTAAAGTAATGAATCTGATAACAGAAAACGATTTTACTAAATACGATAGAGAACTTGGTATAAAAGAGGATGTTAGTTTAGAACCGCCTTCAGTACCAGAAGATGGTTATCACAGAGTGCAAGTTGGTTCATTCACAAAAAAATCAAATGCAACTAAATTTGCTAAAACTGTATGTGATAAGGGATTTTCAACTACCATTAAAAAAGGTAATGACACGTATAGAGTGCAGGTCGGTGCTTATAAGAAATTCTCAAATGCAAGGAAGAAACTGGAGGAATTAAAAGCGGCTGGATTTAAAGACGCATTTATCACATCATGAGTTTAATGACCAATAAAGCAGTTATTTCTTTGAAAGACTGTATAATACCAATGTATGATGATGTGTTAGAAGATATATTAATGCATCGTCATACACACTATGTATTTTCTGGTGGACGTGGTAGTACAAAATCGTCATTTGTAGGGGGAATAAATGTCCCCCTACTTATAATGCAGAATCCACAATGCCATGCCGTATGTTTTAGAAAAGTTGCAAATACAATTCAGAACAGTATATTTTCTCAGGTTGTTTGGGGAATATATCAAATGCGAGTTGAAAATTTGTTTCGTATTCCTAAAACATACAGCACGCCAATAACTTATTTACCGACAGGGCAGAAAATTTATTTCATGGGTTTGGATGATCCAATGAAAGTAAAATCTATAAAAACACCGTTTGGATATATTGGCATAACATGGTTTGAAGAGTTAGACCAGTATAGTGGTGAAAATGAATTGCGTACCGTAACTCAGTCTACTATGCGTGGTGGTGATAAGTTTTGGGATTTTAGAACATTTAACCCGCCTATAAGCAAAAATAATTGGGCAAATGAATATACAGACGATTGTGAAGCATATAGACAGGATAATACATTAGTAGTTAGAAATACCTATCTTGATGTTCCGGAAAAGTGGTTAGGACCAGAATTTATAAATGAAGCTGAAGATTTAAAGAAAATTAATCCTAAGGCATATGCACATGAATATATGGGCATACCGGTCGGCACTGGTGGTGATGTATTTCAGAACGTATGTGATATGGATATGAATGAACCTGTTCCCAGATTTGATGTATACGGTAATACCATTGGCGTAGTTCCTAAATGGCAAACATTTGACCATATATATAATGGACTTGACTGGGGATTTGCAAAAGACCCGTTTCAATTTGTGCGGTGCCATTTTGATAGGAATCATCTTGATTTATATATATTTGACGAGCTAAGAACAGAACACCATAGAAATAAAACTGTATTTGATATACTGTATGAAGAAGAAAAAAAGATACAGAAAGATGAATTACTTATAGCGGATAGCGCAGAACCAAAATCTATAGCAGATTTTAAAGCATATGGTGCCTTTATACGAGGGGCAAGTAAAGGACCAGACAGTGTGCGTTATGGAATAAAATGGTTACAGGGATTGAGACATATTTATATTGATAAACGTAGATGTCCTCATACATTCAGAGAGTTCACTCAATATGAATACGAACGGGATAAAGACGGTAACTTTATTTCCGCATACCCCGATGCTGATAATCATAGTATTGATGCTGTAAGATATGCTATGGAAAAATATGCTAATAGAAGGGGTAACTAATGCATTACGACGGTGGAAAACATCAAACAAGAATATTGGAGCAGAATATTCATAATCTTGTTTATGGCAGATTTGAAATAACGAATGAATATGGATTTCCTAATATGCACCCCTGTCATATTGATAATTTATCGGAAATACCTTTGCAAGGATTTAATTATGCCTTAAAAGAAAAGCATCCAGAGAATATTGGAGTTCATTTTTTCTTACATGATTATCAGTTTGAAAGAGTTTGGAAATATCCAGATAGATACACTGAATGTCTGTCTAAGTTTGCGTTCGTTTTATCCCCAGATTTTTCTCCGTATGCGGATATACCCAAAGCATTGAAAATGTTTAACATTTATCGTAAAATGTGGTGTGGCAGGTACTGGCAGGAACACGGAATGAAAGTTATACCTACTATCACATGGGGTAATGATGAAGATTTAGAGTGGTGTCTTGATGGAGTACCGAAACACAGTACGATAGCAATATCAACTATGGGCGAAGGTAGATGGGCAGATTTCAGAGCATTAAAAGCAAACTGGCAATATGTACTTGATAAATTAGAACCAGAAACTATATTATTATACGGGAAAGACTTATCAGGTGAATTATCGGGTAATATAGTATTTAAGAAATTGGTTAATTCAAAGGTGGCAGTATAATGGCAAAATATATGTATGGTTGGGATAGTGTCAATCATAAAAAAGAATATAGAGGTAAATATCCAGATGCTAATCCCAGAGGACAGGGATATTTTGGTTTAAACGATGCCGGTCAGCGCCCCGATTTTGTGCCCAAAGATTGGGAGAAAGTGTTGGGTTTGTTGGATCGAATACCGAAGAATATACATTTTCTAACACCGAACACGGTATTCGTACTATAACAGCAGAAAATTTTGAAGAAGCATTGAGAATCGCAAAATCTATGGGATATACTAAAGGAGATTATATAAGTGACCGTAGACGGCGTAAATGAGGTAATTAAATATGTCTATGTGGGGAAACATAGTATCAAGATTAAGGGAGTTAATTAAGAATATGATAGGAAGTCGAACGATTCAAAATGAGTTACATGTTTCTTATGCTATCTCTCCAAAAATGGAAACTGCAATACAAACTTGGACTAATCTGTATATGAATAAAGCACCCTGGTTACATGAACCAGATGATATTGACCCAACAAAAATTGCTTCATTAGGATTACCTGCTATGATAGCAAGTGAAAAAGCCAGAACGGCGTTATTAGAATTGGAGTCAGAGATAACAGCACCGGTGGAAGAAGTGGAAGTTCCTAATCCTGATTATCCAGGAGAACCAGAATATACAGTTGGTCCGGAAGGTGAACAGATTCCCATACCTAAACCATTATCTCCAGAAACTATAATAGAAGAGAAGGTTTTGGGCGATTCTTCCCGTGCTGAGTATTTGGAAAGCCAGTATAAAAAATTAAAAAAGCAGTTAAGAAAACAAATTGAATATGGTATTGCTAAGGGCGGATTAGTGATAAAACCATATGTCGTTTTAAATAATGCCTTAGAAGATGACACAGATACGTCCTCTGCTGATATAGAATTTGATTTTATTCAAGCAGATGCGTTTTATCCACTGGCGTTTGATGCTTCAGGAAAAATCACAGAAGCCGCATTTGTGCAGTCAAAAGTTGAACGGAATCAAGTATATCGTAGACTAGAATATCATAAATGGGAAAATAACACAGTAACAGTTATTAATAAGGCGTATAAGTCTAATAATGTAAGAAATTCTGGTGATATAGATAATGTTGATTTAGGGGAAGAAATTTCACTTTCGGAAGTGCCTGAATGGAAAGATTTAGAGCCGAAAACAGTTGTAAAGAATGTGACAAAACCGTTGTTTGGTTATTTCAGGATGCCAGAAGCTAATACCATAGACCCGACAAGTCCTCTTGGTGTATCTGGTTTTAGCAGAGCCGTAGAACTTATTCGTGACGCAGATTTACAGTATAGTAGATTACTCTGGGAATATGAAGCTGGTGAAATGGCTATTGATATTGATAGAGATGCTTTGAGACCTGATATAGATGAAGCAGGAAATATCAAGTTAAAAACAAATCATTTACAACAGAGACTTTATAGAAAACTTGACTTAGGTTCTGATTCTGATACATATTATCCATATGCCCCCGGTTTAAGAGATACCAATTACATTAGTGGTTTGAATACTATTCTTATGAGAATAGAAGATGTGTGTGGTATAAGTCGTGGTACTTTGTCAGATAGTGCGGATGTAGCACGTACAGCAACAGAATTGAAGATACTTAAACAGAGAAGTTATCAGACAAATGCAGATATTCAGCAAGCTATAGAGGACGCTATTCGTGATGTTATATATGTCATGAATGTATATGCTTCTTTATATGAAATTACACCTGAAGGTGAGTATGAAGTTAATTTTGAGTGGGACGATAGTATTATTGTTGATATTGATACAGAAATAAATAAGCGTCTTACTCTTATGCAGAATGGATTAACTTCTAAACTTGAAAATCGTATGTGGTACTTTGGTGAAACTGAAAAGCAGGCACGTGATGCATTAGCTAAGATTGATGAAGAAAATCAAAGAGCTATGGAAAGTGAAATGATGAATTTCGCACAAAATAACAGGGGTAATGAGTAATGTTAAGTGAGAGCGTCATTGATAAATTAGTGCAACCAATAGCGACTCGACAAGAATTAATTAATACCTATGTTATATCTCAGATTGCACTCAGTGTGAGGGAGATAGGGGAAATATCTTCCTCAGATATCAATAGAATGAAATTATTAGTTGATATGGGGGCAGATATACGAAAAATGAATCAAGAACTTGCAAAGTTATCAAACGTGCAAGTGAAAGATATAAAATCGCTTATTAAAACAGTAGCTATACGAACAAATTTGGATGCTAAACCGCTATATGATTATAGACATAAATCTTTTATACCTTATGAGAAAAATAATAAACTACAATCGTATGTGCGTATTGTAGGGGATAGAACTGCTAAAACATATGAAAATTTATCCAAATCAAAAGCGACTGGATTTTTAATTAGGGATTTGAAACATCCGGGAATATTAAAATTTCAGTCTATCGATGATACTTATAAATCTGTTGTGGATGAAGCAATTCAATCAGTACAAAGTGGTATTGATTATCGTACAGCCATGCGAAAAACTCTAAAACAATTATCTGATAGCGGCATCAGAAGATTATCATGGGATAGTGGTTATACCCAAAGATTGGATACTGCTGTGAGAAGAAACGTGTTAGAAGGAGTTACTGCAATTCGACAAGCAACAGAAGATATGATTGGTGAAGAAATAGGTGCGGATGGTAAAGAATTGAGTGTACATATAAATTGTGCGTTAGACCATGAACCATTTCAGGGGCATCAGCTTACGAACGAGAATTGGGAAAAACTACAGAACAGTGAAGATTTTGAAGATGTTGACGGTGAAAAGTTTACGGGAGTACAACGTATTATAGGACTTTGGAATTGTAGACATATAGCACGCAGCATCATTGTTGGTGTAACCAAACCGCTTCATACAAAAGAGGAGTTGCAAGAGTTTATAGACGATAATCATAAAGGTTATGTACTTCCAGATGGTAAGCATATAACTATGTACGAATGTACACAGATTCAGAGACAGATGGAAACTAAAATTCGATATGCAAAAGATGAACAAATTGTATATCAAGAATCTGGTAATATGAATGCCGCTAAAATTGCACGACAGAAAGTTATTAAGTATCAACAACAATATTACAAATTTAGTAAAGATTGTGGTTTAGCAATACATAAAGATAGAATGTCAGTACCAAATTATAAAGTTATCTAATTTATTTCCATAAATTGTATTTACAAATGATATAATTTGTAATATAATAATTGTGCGGGTTGCTAGTGTTCTCATTTGTTAACCTCCTTTCAACAGTGATACATGTGAGATTACTTGTGTGTATCACTGTTGAAAAGTCTAGCATAAAGACGTTTAAAGAAATGCACGTTCTACCGCAGACTGTAATAAGGGATTAATTGGTTTAGTATATAATAAGACATAAGTCTTTTATATTATATTTAGTTGTGGATGACAACATATAAAAACATCCCATTCATCGCAGAACTGCAACTGCGGATTTATAAGCTAAGCAGATATAAAAGAATGTGAAGGAGAAATGTAACATGACAGTAAAAGAACTTTTTGACAAAGCTGAAAATGGTGTTCTTACTTGGGAACAATTTCAAGCGGCTTCCGGAGATGCAAAATTTGTTGATTTAACTGAAGGTAATTATGTATCTAAACAGAAGTATGATAATGAATTGTCTCAAAAAGATACAAGAATTACAGAATTGACAAACACAATTTCTTCTAGAGATACAGATTTAGCCGCACTCCAGCAAACATTAAAGGATGCAGGTGATGTAGAAGCACTTAAACAGGCATCTAAAGATTTAGCAGACTTACAAAAACGCTATGATAAGGAAACAAAAGATTATCAGACACAGCTTAGTAAACAGGCATATGAATTTGCAGTAAAAGAGTTTGCTAATAGTAAGAATTTTTCCAGTAAAGCGGCAAAGAGAGATTTTACACAGGCCATGTTAGCAAAAAATCTCCAGCTTGAAGATGGTCGAATTATTGGTGCAGAAGATTTTGTGGAGATGTATGCGAAAGATAACGATGATGCATTTGTAAAGCAGACAGACCCAAAGCAACCGAAACCAACATTCGTAAAGGGTACCAATGACCCTAAACCACAAAAGTTATCGTTATCAGATATGATGCGAATGAAAAATGAAAATCCAGATGTAACATTTGACATGTAATTAGGAGGTAATTATGCCACAGTTTGACAGCAAAATTTTTAATGGGGAAGTATTTCAACGGTATGTTGATAAAGTACCAAATCTAAAACTTAACGAACTGCTCCGTTCCAGAGCAATTGTATCCCGACAGGATTTAGCCGGTGCGATGGCTGACCAAGTGGGCGGTAACTACATTACCACTCCACTGAAAGGTCTTATCAGTGGTATGGCTCCGCTGAACTACGATGGTGTGACAAATATCACTTCCCATACCACTCAGACTTTCAGTCATTCTAGAGTTGTTGTAGGTCGTGCCAACGCATGGACCGAAAAAGACTTTTCCTATGACATCACAGGTGGAGTTGATTTCATGGAAAACGTTGCCCAACAGGTAGCTGAATATTGGGATGAAATTGATCAGGCTACTATTGTAGCAATCCTCAATGGCGTATTCAGTATGTCCGATACGGAAGGTGCTAGATTCGTTGCCGAGCATACTCACGATATTCATACTGTAGCAAATAGTGAGGGTAAAACTGGTTTCATGGATGCTACTTCTCTGAATACTGCTATTCAGAAAGCATCGGGCGACCACAAGAATAGATTTAGCCTCGCTATTATGCACTCCGCTGTTGCAACTAATCTTGAGAATATGAAGATCCTTGTATATCTCAAGTACAACGATGCAAACGGTATGGAGAGAGAAACTGGCATGGCTACTCTTAATGGTAGACTTGTTATGATTGATGACAGTATGCCGGTTCTGGAAGATACGGGCACAGCTACCTTCTCCAAAACTTCTGATACCGCTGTCACAGCAGGTAAGACTTATTACACTCGTACAGGTTCCTCCGGCAATTATCATTATACTGCTGTTGTTAATCCACAGGATGACAATATTGGTAGTTACTATGAGAAAACTGGTGCCGGACAGCCGATGTATGTAACTTATCTGTTTGGTGACGGTGCTATTGAGTACACTAACTGCGGTGCGAAGGTTCCGGCAGAAATGAGCCGTGATCCCAAGACTAACGGTGGTCAGGATACACTGTATAACAGACAACGTAAATGCTTTGCCCCGTATGGTATTTCCTTTACCAAAGCCAACATGTCTACTCTGTCTCCGACAGATGCAGAACTGTCTGACGGCGCTAACTGGGAACTGGTAAATACGGGCGGTACTGCTAAGAAGTATATCAACATCAAAGCTATTCCGATTGCCAGAATTATTTCTCTTGGCTAATTACTATTTCTTCTTTCCTCCTTATTTGAAAGGCGGTTTCTCATGTATCTAACATATGATGAATATATTAATATGGGTGGTGCTGAAATGGAAGAAACCGCCTTTCAGCAAATAGAATTTGAGGCCCGAAGTATTGTAGATTGGTGGACGTTTAATCGTTTACAGAATCAAGAAGAATATCCAGAAGCAGTAAAAAGGTGTATATTCCGTCTTATACAGTTAATCAATGACAGACAAAAAGCAATGGTAGTTGATTCTCAGACAGCCGATGGGTCTGTTAAAGCGGGTATTGCAAGTGAATCAAACGATGGTGTATCCACATCATACAATACACTTTCAGCAAAGGACGCAACAGACACTTTACAAAAAGAGATTGAATCAACAGTCAGAATGTACTTAACTGGAGTCAAGAATTCACTAGGTTATCTGTTATTATACAGAGGAGTGTATCCGAATGAATAATTATCCATCATGGTGGAATACTACCGTAACTATATATAACAGATACGAAGATAAACAAACAAATCTTGTACGATGGTTTAGAACTACTGTAACTGGTGCTTTTTGGAAATATACTGGCAATAAAGTTTTTGTCGGCAACACTGTTTTAGAAACTAAAGATATCATCTGTCGTTTACGAAAAGATGATAAATTTTTAGAAAAGCAGGATTGGTTAGCCATACCAAATGATTTAATGTCACAATATTTTACATTGTCACAAGGTGATATAATTGTAAAAGGTGAAGTAGACGATGAAATAAATGAATACGTTTCAGGTATGCGTTCTTCAGATTTAAAGAAAAAATACAAATCTTTACAGGGCTGTATTGAAATTCAAGAATGGGCAAATAATACCGGGGGCGGGAGAGGTAATGAACATTATTATGTAAAAGGTATATAGTCATGCCAGATATTCCAGTTGTCACATTAGATGTAGAAAGATTTCGTACAAAGAAACAGCAAAAACTTTTACACATGCTTAATGATAAGCAGGTAAAAACTGAAATTAATGTGCGTATAAAAGATGCCATTAATCCATTTGTACCGAAAAAAACAGGCGCTTTACGAAATTCCGCACGTGTTACATCTAATATGATAGTTTGGGGTGAAGGACTTAATTATGCCCGATATCAATATGGTGGTGAGGTATATGGACCGAATCACCCCATTGTTAAAGGTGGCAAAATAGTTGGATGGTATTCTACTCCAGGCCAACGAAAATATCCAACTGGTAGAGAATTAGGTATACCCGGTTCTTGGAAAGGGTGGAAATTCGGATATACAACGAAAGGAACTCATCATCATTGGGATAAGTATTTCAGATATTTACCTAAATTAAAGGCAAACATTGAAATTACACGATATCTAAAGAAAGAGTGTAAGAAGCGAGGATTGAAATAATGAGTGTGGACAAAAATCAAGCTGTTATTGATTATATAATAAAGTGCCCGACAATTAAGAATAGTCCCCTCTACTTTAATTTCATCAATGCCGAAGATGATACAAACCAATTTGTAACTCAGACTCAAGAACGATACGCAAGCAGACAATATATAGATGGTGGTGTACTTAAGATTTATTCTTTTACTATCATCTTATATAAATCCACAGCAGATATAGCTGTCGTGAAAATGGAAGGTTATCCAAATGAAAACGTATCTGATATGTCCGATATTCAAGCATTAATTGATTGGATTAGAGAACAGAATGAGTTACATAATTACCCAGATTTCGGAGAAGATTGCATAGTCGATGAAATATCAACAACAACTGAAAATCCCAGTTTTGACGGTATTGACGATGAAGTATCTCCTCCCTTAGCTATATATAGTATCACAATCGAAATACAGTATTTAGACGTAAGTAAAAAATTATGGAGGTAAATTAAATGGCTGTTCAAGAATTTAATCTTTCCGCTGGACAACGTGCCGAACGTAAACTTCTTATCACGGTAGCAGAGTGGATGGAAGGTGCGCAGCAAGTACGCGAAATTCTTGGTACTCGTACTGAAGATTCTAGTATTGAGTATAATCCGGATATTGA
>AUXO016209881.1_pt1 | contig 15042 bp, 13 predicted proteins | sample 768731 | NCBI WGS metagenome assembly AUXO01 (sample SAMN02715735, study PRJNA202380) | gut metagenome | biome: sheep rumen | host: Ovis aries | place: New Zealand: Palmerston North
GGAAAGTCTTGTGATGATATGGAAGCTTTGAAGAAAGATAATTGTAAATCTGCCATTTCTTTCCAATTCACCACCTCGGTATACATATCAAGGTCAAGACCCTTGACTATCTTCTCGATATTTTCTACCGCCACATTCAGGTTCCAACCGGTATCTACTACAAACACCAGTGGTCGTAAATGCATCACCTCTTTGGCTATATAAGCCAGATAACTACTGTCTGCACCTCCGCTTAAACCAAGGATGCAATCATAATCACTTCCCTTTCCCGCTTTTCTAATCTCTTGGGCTAATTTTTCAAGCCCCTTAAAATCATTCTCTTTCGGTTTCCAATAGGGTTTAATTTTTTTCTCAAAGTTTCTGCAATGGTCACATACGCCATGCTCGTCGAAACTAATCTTTGAATCTGTAGTATCCATCACGCACTGAGTACAGCGCTGATACACTCTTTTCTCCATATTAAGCTTTTTTGTTATTAAAGATATACCTCCGGACCTGCCACTAAAAAGCTAAAACAGGGGGTTTCCTTCAGGAATAATTTATTTTCTGATTCTATGATCTAATCCCAACATTTGATAAAGTTTTATTCCAAGATTGAATGCCCAAGTATTGTTCTTATACTTTCTGCCATCATAACCCTTGTCAAAGTATGATTGCAGTTCCTCTTCACTAATCTTAAGCTTCTTGGCAATAGCTTTGAACATCTTCTGGCCTTCTTCATCAGTCATTGACGGTTGCTCCAATTCTTTTAGGGCATCCTCACGCGTCATCTGGCCTGTCATAACCAAGCTGGAGTTCCAGGCCATACGGACGTCTCGCCCCGTCTGTTTTGGCATCCAATAACCTTCCACAAACTTTGTTATCTCATCTTCGAAGTGCTTCTGACCATAAGGCTCATAACCATATTCCTTCGCTAGTGTGTCAACCATCTGTTTTTTGGTCAGAGGAATGAGGTTTAGTGGTTGTACGGTCTTTACTCCTTTAACATAAGGCAACCAGAACTTGTGTTTGAAGCCGGTTGTCCATACATAATGTTTAGGTATTGGACATCCATTTTTTCGGAGGACATCCTTAACAAACACTTTATCTGCAGTCTGATAACCAGAAAACCATGAAGCGGGATCGGAAACTGCTTCTGTAGCTACATTAAAACCATTAAGTATATACTTTATATCCATTTTTGTTGCAAAATGGTCAACTAGAGCGATGAAGGCATGATCCTGAGGAACATCTAAGTTAATTCCTGCCTTAAAGAATGCTATCTGCATCTGGCGCATCTCTTCCCAATCCAACACTTCGTTATGGAATTTCACGTCCATCTTTGCCTCCATCTTTTTGAGGTTTTCTACCGTAACGGGTAAATCCCAACCACAATCAATATGGAACACAAACGGACGGAGACCCCATTCGGTTATGGCAAGATGCAACATATAGCTGCTATCCAAACCACCACTGAGTCCAAGAAGGCAGTCATATTCTTTGCCCTCTCCACTCTTCTTTATATCAGAAATGAGGTTCTTCAGTTCCTCTTCGTGACCCTTACCATGATTCCACCAGGGTAGAACTCTCTCCTCATAATCATGACAGCGGTCACATACTCCATTCTCGTCCAACACCAGATTAGTGTCAGTAGTGTTCATCACACAGTGCTTACACACCTTGATTTCTTTTTTCTCCATTTTGTTTACTTTTTTTGTTATTGATTTATTACTTACACCATGAATCATGAAACTTGAAACATGAAACCACAGTGCCCTCCGGACCTGCCACTAAAAAGATAAAACAGGGGGTTTCCTTCGGTGTTAGATAATTAGATCCTTTTTTCTTTTATCATTCAAAATATTAAAGGAGAGCCTATCATGTTCTGAATAAACAATAGAGCCTGAACTTGCTCCTTCTAAATGTAATACCACAATGCTTGGAATATAAAAAACAGGAATATTGTATTTATGTGCCTTTAACGCCAGAAACCATTCCTCATTGTATAAGAACATTTCATTATCAAAGAAAGGATATAGCACATCGACTGCCGGCCTTGTTACAATAAAGAAAGAGCCATGTGCACTGAAAATCTTGTACTTTTCTTTTCTTATCAAACCTGAGTACAACATAAATATTTCTCTATTTAATCTTGTACAAATGTGGCATAACGTATATACTAGGCCATTTTTATGATTTAATGCATATGATAGCATTGGGTATATGAACTTCAATTCCCATGGCGTATCTGGATTCTGGTGTTTTCCAGTCTTCATCACTGTTTGGGGCGCAATAATCATACTCTCCCCTTTGTACTTGTCAAGAGAATCAATTATTTTAATTATGATATCTGAATTAGAAATAATTAAGAAATCATAATCATAATGCTCTATCGCATACTTTACACCAACATTATTTCCATAACCATAACCTTTATTAGGTATTGGAATAAAATCAGCATTATTCTGCGCTGCAACTTCCTTACACTCTTTCAACGTATCTTCGTCATAATAGCTATTAACAACAATAACTTTTGAATCCGTCGTGTTAAGAGAATTAAAGAAATTTTGCAAAATTTCTACATTTTTATATACTAAAACTACAAAGATACATTGGTATTTCATATTTTTTTATTGTTGTGTAAAGCCAGATAATTTATTCGGGCATAACAAAAATAAAGTGGTAGCATTAAATCGAAAGAACTAAGAACTGGGTTTGTCCCGTTAGCAATTAACACAAATAAATAGCCGAATAACAACGTCAAAAGAACCACATCCTTTTTCCTTACAAAAAACTTTAATCCGAAGATTAGTACGCCAAATATAGCAAAGAAATAAAAAATGAAACCAATAACACCTTTTGTTGCGAGTTGTAACAAATAGGTCAACTCATATTGGTGCTGTCTAATTCCCCTGTCACTTTCATATAAAACTGCACCAGATCCCTCACCACAGATAGGATTTTCACAAAAATGATCCCACAACATTCGTGCTTGAGAAAATTTTGTAGATTCTTCATCACTATTGAAAGCCATTAAAAACGTATTTGTATAACCTTCAACCATATCAGGTTCAAAAGATATCATATACATAATCACTATCGTTAATAGTATTAAAAAGAATGAAAAATATTTTCTTATCGAAGAGACTGTTTCTCTCGGGTAAAAATGGCCTATAAAAATTACAAGAAGAGGGGCTAAAAAGAAAATAAGCATCAAACTTCTCCGACCACTTATTATCATTAAAAAAAAACCCGCAACAACCATAATGGTTTGAAACAATCTGTTTATTTTAATATCATACTTCGTGAGCCAAATCAAGAAATACATAGGCATAGTGAAAGATAAAACATTAAGATTATCATCAAGATTTAATCTTGAAGTAGTTCCATAAAATGTGAATCCCTTTTCTATTTCTGGATACAAATTATAAAAGGGGAAACCAAAAATCATATGAAAAGCATATAGAATATCATAAATAATTATAAAAGTATGGATATAAAATAGATAATAAAAAAGATTATTAAAATCTTCATTTCTCTTAAGTTGAGGCAGTACTATAATAAGGGCAAGAGTCGGCCACAAGAACTCAATTGTAATATTAGCGAGAGGATAATCAGTACCTTTTAACACTCCTATAATTAAACCCCACAAAAATGAAAACACCAAGCAAGCCCACAAAAATAACACTTGTTTCGAAACGTAAGTTTTTTTGACAAAAGCCAAAAAGAGATATCCAAGAATTAGTATTTTTATCGGATACAATTTTGCAGAGAAAACCAACATTATTGAAATCATAATGATGGATAAAAAGCTCGATAGATTTTTGATTCTCATATATTTGCAGAATTATTTGATTTAAGACCGGACCAAATTCCTCTTAACATATGCCACGTACACATTAAGCCTTCATCGGAAATAAAGGGTACTACTAACATGTCTCCAAAAATCCTAACAACAGATTTCAATTTGAAAACAAGAGGAACATATTTCCTCCGCCATAACCACATAAGGTTTCTATTATAATAATAATAACGAAATGATGATGAGACTCCAAAATAGACACCACAAATTTTCAAACATTTCTTTCCTACTGAATGAAATAGTTCTAAATTCCTTGTTTGATATGTATTGAACCCTTTGCTCTCTGCTCTCCAACACCATTCGCAGTCTACCAAATCAATAAATAAAGTCTCATCGTAAAAACCAACCTCAATAAAGGTATTACATTCCACAATACTACCTGAAGATATTATTGTAGAAACCTTAGAGACTTTTCTGTTTTCATCAGACTCATTTTTATATTCCTCTTTCGTATTATCATTGATAATTAATGGTCCTAATGTAGCAATTTTTTCATCATCTTCTTTTATTTCTTTATATTCATTGACTATCTGTTTTATGTAATCCAAATCAACAACACTATCCTGATCAAAAAAAACGATATAATTAAATTTTTTTTCAATAGCTTTTCGTATTCCAAAATTTTGGGCTGCTGCAATTCCACGGTTTTCATTAAAACAAAAATAGCATATATTATCCATGCTTAATCGACTGCTATTACTATTGTCCACAGCAATAACAGGAATATTATTAGCCAATTTTTCGAACTGGCTAACTTGCTTCTGGGAAGGATTGTAAAAAACAACGACAACACACACTTGTCCGTTTGATTGTATAGTAGTACTTTTCATGTCCTCTTGATAATTTCACTTATGAGTACATTTTTGCCTAAATTCATATGTGCATCTTCATCGTACTTTCGCTTTCAAGTCACCCAACCATGCCATTTAGTATCTTAAATTTCAAGAACAAACAGGTAAGAAAGAAAAAACTCATTTATATGTTATTAACGAATCGTGATTAAATGAAATAAACCTAGGATTCAGTTTCCAATTTTCCCCCAACGACATGATATAACTAATGTCTTTTCCACGTTTCCATATTAAATAGGGCAAACTTATTTGGTCTCGCATAGTATATTTGTTTACATGCTCCCACCATTCTTTCATGATACCATAACAATCTTCATCGTTATGCTTTCTATAAATAACAGATAATTCCCTCATGCCAAAATGTTTTGGAAAGCCATCAGCTTTATAGTCATTCACTTGTTTATTAATCAAGTTAGCGGGTACTCGATTTAAATAAACCATCATATTTCTCTCTGTGTAAATGCAATTATGGACCGGATTATCAAAAGCAGCTATTGACGAATTTTCGGCCATTATTGCTAAGGGATATAAATCAGCAACTAATTTAATATTCCCGTCAACCCAAATAGAGAAATCATAATCAGGGAAGAACTCGTAAGGGAACATCTTAAAATACTTAGCTTTGTGATAATCATCAAGGCCATCAAGTTGCTTGTATTTTGAAATATCCATTCTCTTCCAAATGCTTCCTACCGGAATTTCCTGGTCTGTAAATGCATAGTAGTCAAGATGCTCATTGATATATAGAGGTTCTTTTAATTTATCATAATTACCATAAATGGCAGTATATACCACGCCTTTACCCACATCATGATAATCTTCAACCATAAAATCTTCGACCTTTCTTTGCGTAAAAGGTTTTATATAATCATATAATTCTTTTTTATTTACTCTAAATAGAACGTCTTGGAACATTCTCTTTAAAGTGCCTACTAAGCCTGCTTTTTGGTACATGTCCTTTATTCTATATTTTAGATAACGGACACTATGATGCTCGGAACTAATACCCTTTGAATAAATTGCTGAATTTGTTAAATTTATTAATTCACAATTTAAACGCATCAGATTAACACTTTCTATTGATTCTTGCATATTACTTTAATTATTTCTCATTCTTATTTTTTTTATCACTCGGTGAGCAAAAAATACCAGACTATTCATAGTCCAACATAAACGACTCAATATCTTTATGTTTAAGGGGCAACTATCTACTATCCAATAACATGATAAATATTGGTAGGTATAATTGGTAAATGTCATTTTACTCTGCAATTTGTTGGTATTTGGTTTTGATTCACGAATTATATCATTTTCCCATTTTAATTGAAGGGCCTCAATAACCGACTTGCAAACAGGCATCTCTATAGTATCCAAACATTCATTCGCATTAAGCATCATTATATCCCTTGAATCCTTGTTTAACAGGATTTTTAACAATTCAGAAGTAATATAATTCAAAAAAAAGTTTGTTGGATGGTTCGGATCATAAAATAATTGATGGCTACGATAGTTCTTTAGAATAAAATCAGACACCTTAATGTCCCAGTCTTGTTCTCTTTTCCTTACTTTATCAACAAATGCCTCAAATGAAGCCACTATTTTGTCTTTATCATACAACATAGGATTGTTATAATCCCTTTTTACTAATCGAAAAAGTTTGAAAAGCTTATCTGCATGTGAATCAATAATAGAGTCTCTAAAGAAATAAGTAGTGCCATTCCATCTTAACTCTTGCGCATCGCTGTATTGAGGAAAAAAACAAATTGGCAGATGATATACGTTGGGAATTGAGATAACCTTACAACCTTCCTTTAATCTGGATATTATTTTTTCAGAAGCATACTCTTCGCCATATCGATTATTCAATCGAATACTTTGATGAATAAACACATCGCATTGCCTGTAACAATCCGCATACAACTCTTGGGGATCTTTTATATTTTGTATGCGTTTAGTTGGTATGATGTAATATTTCTCATTAAATGCTTGACATGATTCCAGCATCTGAGAGATAATCTCAGTATGACAATTACCATATATAACTACTGCCTTCTTCATCTCCTATTGATCTATATCTTCAAACAAACCACGTAATCCGACAGGATTAATAGAGTAAATCTTAGTTGATGGGTAATATATTTCTGCAAAATATTTAAATTCCTTCCATTTATCAATCAATCTATCATGTCTTTCTTTCCACTTCTTCTCAAGCATAATTCTCTCTTCTTTTATCTGTTCTTTTGTATGATTGCCATTAGCGAAATGTGCACCGGACATATCACAGCCAACAATATACAACTCAGAAGGATTCATATATAAAGCAAACTGCATAACTGAAATACCGACATTTGGCATACCGCCCAAACAGTTGTATTCAATATCTTTAACAAATTTACTTTTAAACCCATCTCCATAAATATAATTATCTATATTGAACCTTAAAGCCTTACATTTTAAAGCAAAAGGTTCAGGTATTTCTTTTCTACCCATAGCTATTGTTTGAGAACAGCCCAACAATTTAACACATTTGTCAGGTCTATAGTCTATAAGCTCCTGTTGCACCATATACAATCCTTCCCAATCCTGAGCAAAGATGAAGTCAAAATCTACTTTATCATACAGGAAAGAACGGTTTACAGCAATATGTATTGCATCCTTGATTGGAACATATTTATTTAAAGTTGGCCCAGCAGCACATACTACTAGTTTTTTTCCTTCACAAAAATTTTTAAACTGAGGAAATGTTTTCTGATGCAACATGGCTGTAGCCACATTTATTCTATCAATCTCAGCAAGATGATAGAATCTTGACATTAGTTTTTCTTTAATTTTAAACATAACAAAATATCTTTACTTTATTAATATTTTACCAACAATTTTTTTTACTTGAATTGATTTTTCCGATATTCCAATCGACCTATGAGCATCTTTAGGAAAGAGAATCACAACAGAGCCAGGACGAAACAACGTTCCTGAAGCATTTTCAGAAGCAGAATAAAATACACAATCCTTTTCTACATCATAAGGCGTAGATACCTTCAATCGATTTACGTCTGTCACTTGAAGCATTTCTTCTCCCTCTAACAACATCTGAATATCTATATATTTGCGATGGCTCTCATAGGGCGTTTCTATATTTGTTTCTGGCACATAAGACAACACCTTATAGAAAAAATAATCATTGACATTGTGTCTACCTAATGATAGTTCTTCTCCTGTCAATTTTGAAATATAACATACGGCTTCTTGGCATCGCTTTTCTAAAGCTGAAATATTCGATATTTCCTCCCCGTCCTTTTTTATTAAAAACTCTACGAAATCTCTAATGGCACCTTCTCCACCCTTATGTGGCGCAATATAATCACAAACTGACAGAAGATCTTTAACTGCATTAGATGGACAACCAATTATGCCACCGGCATCTTTAATCGGATCCATGCATTTAAGATCCAAAATATCATCCCCAATATATGCAACATTGGAAAGAGTATAATTTTCACCTGTTTTACTATAATTATCAATTATACTATGAAGGCAAGCCAACTTATCTCTAACTCCTTGATATACTTCTGTCACCCCTAGTTCTTTACATCTATTGATTACAATATGGCTGTTTCTTGCCGTAATAATAACAGGTACTATATTATATTTCGGCAGAATATCCTTAATGCCACAGCCATCTTTTATATCAAAGGCTTTAAAGATTTCGCCTTCATCACCCATATAGATTTTTCCATCAGTTAGGGTGCCGTCAACATCCATAACAAGGAATTTGATATTATTCATAACTTAAATGTTTTTTATTAAATCTAGATTCTGTTACAAAGACAATCGAAGAATCCTTATGCGTTCTAGTGGCCAGATAATCATCAAACATTTCTTGAATCTCTGCATTTAAGTTCATTGGAGTATCCTTTGGAGTCTGCAAATCCAGTTCTTTCTTTGCATAATTTAATTGCCCAGCTATGTATCCATCAAAACCTGCAATTGCTATTTCTGACACGCCAATTCTGTCTAAGAGCCTTAACAGCATCATTGTAGAATTATCTAAATGCTCCCATCCGCATTTTATCAAGCTCGTGAATGACACAATAATATCTCTTTTCTCGTCATATATGCCGTCCATATTAGAGGGCAATATTTTTTTACATGACTTAAATCGAGCATTACTTTTTATATTGTTATATCTTTTAACATTGCTTAAATACAAAAAATCGCTCTTAATATTATCATGGAAGAAATTTACAGAAATCACTATAGGCTTCTTTTTATTAATATATTCATGTATAACTTCTTCCTCTTTTGTTACTGAACTACCTGGTACTAATATCAAAACTGAACTATCCGAAATCTCTGATTTCAATTTAGACAATGCCTCTGTGTCGTCGATGTTAGACTGAAGGAGTTCCAGATATGTACGCTCTAACAAGTCATAATCATATCTTTTTCTACTTATTGCCCCAATTTTATTCATTATATAACGAATATCTTTTGAATGGATACTATTCTTTTTAAGAAGATAAGATATATTGTTAACGTGAGCGCTATAACATCCAGCAACAAAATATGGCGTAGTATACCCCCATGAGCATCTCGTACGGATGTTGTCCATATAATCATCAATTACATCTAATATAGCATCTATATCATAGCTATAATTGAATCGAGACACCAAATACTGCGCAACGAGCTCAGTAGGCGTATTACCAGCCCCTCTACCCATACCATTGATAGTTCCATCAATAACGACTTCTCTCTTGCCTATTGACATTCTTATAAATTCTTGCGACAGGGCACTTGAAAGCTGCATGTTATTATGAGAATGGAAGCCCATTTTACAAGTAGGTACCAAATTGTGATTAATCAATTCGAATATTCTGTGAAGATCTTCCTGATACATACTTCCAAAAGTATCTACTATGGAAATACAATAAGGCTCAACCTCATTTACCAATTGTAAAAATTCCAGAATTTCTTGGTCAGTATATCCTAAAATATCAACTGGCTGGACAAATAACTTATAGCCCTTACTTTTAATCACCTTACATGCTTCAATTGCATCGTAACGTTCATGCTTAAAAAAACATTCGCGAACTGCATCTATTGAATCAGGCGTACACTCGTCCAAATTCTCTACTGAGAATCTGCTATAATCAGCTAATACAGTAAATTGGCATCCATTTTTGTTCTCAGGAATAAATCTTTTAGCATCAGCTGAATTACGATAAACCGTTTTGCCTTCTCCAAATCCATCGTTCTGGAAAAAGCCAATTTCGATGAAATCCATTTTGGCCTTGACAAGGCCTTCAATCATTCCATGAATTGTATTATCACCGAATTCTTTATCTATTAGATATGCACCGTCACGAAGCGTGCAATCTAGCATTTTCACATGCTTAATCATAATATAACAGTTTAAATTATCATTTCTTTATTATAGACATATATATTGCATTCGCAATATCAAAATCATCTGGATAATCTATATCGCGACTTTCAATTTCTGAGATTTCATGAATATATGGGTGCATTCCCACTCTTCTATCATACTTCGTGAATGTCTCTTTTGAGAATACATACGCGCCAGGAGCTTCCGAATAAATCGGTTCAAGATCTTGTGTTCTTGGGAAATGCTGAATATCAAAGTTCATTGCAGTACCTTTACACCACAAGAATTCTTGTAAGCGCCTTGCAAGAAAAGCAGAATCGTACTCGCCTGAAGCAACTGCATCTACACAAGCATCTATACTATTGCTTTGAGTGAAAGGACCTGTTGCGTGTGATACTACATAAATATCAGCATCGACTTCTTTCATAAACTCTCGAATAATATCGTTACAGTTTACCTTATTCGTATCCAAGAAATCAGGGCGCTGTAAGTATTTTACTCCTTCCTCCAAATAGTCCTTAACATTAGGATTACTGCAATAAACATAAACCTCATCAACCTTCTTTGCCCCAAGACAGGCTTTTTGGATTAATGACATGAGAGGTGTCCCGTCCTCAAATTTTTTAATATTTTTACCAGGTACTCTTTCATTGTTTAATTTAATAGGAATCATTGCTACTGTTTTCATAATAATACTGTTTTAATATTTTACTTAGTCAATTTATTTTTCATAAATACTTTAAATTTAGCGGTTACGAATTCTTTTTCATTTCGTTTTAATCCAACCACATATATACACAATATTGTCCAGATAACACTCAGTCCACTTATAAGGAAGAAACGCATTATTGATGGAGTCATATAACACTGAACTACCAATGGTATTGAAAAAGCCAAAGCGCATACAAATAACATCACTGTCAAATATTGTGTTAAATAGATATCAACAGGGAAATCCATCAGTCGTTTTAATTCTTTTAGTCTGACAAATGTCAAAAAGAATGTTACGACGATTGCAATAATATACGTCATATATACAGGAGCACCATAATAATATGCAATCCAAGATAGAGGAAAGATCAAAACACTTACCACATTCATTTCTATTTGATATCGTTTAATATTCCCCGTTGCCAATATTCCTGTTACCATTGAATTCGCAAGAGATGTTATAAGAGAATAGATAATAACCAACCTTAAAAAAACAGAAGTATAGGAAGGCACCTCTTTTAGCCATATACCTAAAATAGTATCCGATTCTACTATGATGGGAACAGCCATGATTAGCATTATAAAAAAAGAGAACTTTGAGCCTCTGCAAATTAAAAGATATAAGTTATTTAAATCATTTGAAGCATAAGTTTTTGTTATCTGTGGATTTATAGCTGTAGTAAAACCATTAACGAACTGATGGACTCCACTTTCTACCTGAATTGCAATAGCACGTGCAGCATTAACTTTTACTCCGAAGAAAACATTTATCAACATATTCACCCCATGTGTATTCAGCATACTTGATGTATTTCCAACGAAGCTCCATCCTGCAAAAGATGCCATCTCCTTGAAAAGTTTTTTATCAAGTCCGAAACTAAAATGAGCCTCTTCAAACCTTCTCCGGCAATAAAAGCTATATATTAATTGCATAAGAATTGAAATGCATAATAATAGAATAGCATAAACCTCTAATTTATCATACAGAGAAATATACAATATGTATGCTATTACTAGTTTCAGCGTGGCTTCAATTATACTGAAATATGCAAAAACTGACATATGCTCGTGAGCTATAATTGTAGCATTGTATGGTACCGTAATTAGGCTTATCATTGTTGTTAAGATAGAACATTGCAGCACAAAGTTTGCTGCGTCAATTCTACCTTCAGGTATCGACATCTTGGTATTTAAGAACCACAAACCTATCGTTTCTGTCAAAACGAGCACTATAATAGCAATGAGAAATTGGATGTTTACAGATGTTGAGAACACCCTTTGTAGTTTTTCTTTATTACCAGTTCCTAGTTCAAATGTTATAAACCTTTGAATAGCTATTATGAGTGAATTCTGGATAAACGCAAACATGGCAACCACGCCACCTACAACATTATATATTCCATAGTCATCTTCACCCAAGCAATCTAATACGACTCGAGAGGTAAAAAAAGTTATTGCCATCATTAGCAACAACCTAGCATATAGAAATAGTGTATTCTTTGCTATACGCTTGTTATTATCAGAAGTCGTTACCATTAAAATTTAGTTATGCTCAAATATAATAGAGACTTGTACAAGTAGGAATAAATAATATCATCCTCTTTTTAAATATTGGTCTGCATAATATTTTTGATAATCCCCACTCGTGACATTATCCAGCCATTCCTGATTATCCAAATACCATTTCACAGTCTTTTCAATACCCTCCTCGAATTGCAAGCTTGGCTCCCACCCAAGTTCTTTTTGAAGTTTTGTGCTGTCAATGGCATAGCGCAAATCATGACCTGCACGATCAGTTACGTATGTTATCAAGTCCATGTCTGCACCTTCTGGTCTGCCAAGGAGTCTATCTACAGTATTAATCAGAACCTTGATAATATCTATGTTCTTCCACTCATTGAAACCACCGATATTGTATGTCTCAGCAATCTTACCCTCATGGAAGATAACATCAATAGCGCGAGCATGGTCTACAACATACAGCCAGTCACGCACATTCTCGCCCTTGCCATAAACAGGAAGTGGTTTGCGATGACGGATATTATTGATGAACAGCGGTATCAACTTCTCTGGGAACTGGTAAGGGCCATAGTTATTAGAGCAGTTGGTTACAATAGTTGGCATTCCAAAAGTATCATGGAAGGCGCGAACAAAGTGGTCACTGCTGGCCTTGGCTGCACTATATGGGCTATGGGGCAGATACTTCAAGTCCTCGGTAAAGAACTTCTCACCATATGCCAAATGATGTTTTCCGCTACTTGCCTTGGTGGTGAAAGGTGGCTCAATACCCTCTGGATGCGTCATCTGCAAAGCTCCATATACCTCGTCTGTAGAGATGTGGTAGAAGCGTTTACTCTCGTACTTCTCAGGCAAGCTCTCCCAATAAGCCTTTGCAGCTTGCAACAAGCTCAGTGTACCCATCACATTGGTTTGAGCAAATGTGAAAGGATCTTTGATGGAGCGATCAACATGACTTTCTGCAGCCAGATGGATAATACCGTCTACTTTCTCATCCTGCATCAACTTCAACACTCCGTCGAAGTCGCAGATATCCATTTTGACAAACTTATAGTTGGGTTTGTCTTCAACATCCTTCAAGTTTGCAAGGTTTCCTGCATAAGTGAGTTTATCCAGATTGAGAATATTATAATCGGGATATTTGTTCACGAACAGGCGCACTACATGGCTACCAATAAATCCTGCACCTCCAGTTATAATAATATTCTTCATTTTAAACGTGCTCTAATGTTCCACTATTGATATCTTCCTTCATCTCGTCAATAACCTTCAGCAAGTACTTACCGTATTGGTTCTTCAGCATGGGCTTAGCTATTTCGCGCATACGCTCTTCTGAAATCCACCCATTACGATACGCAATACCTTCAAGGCAAGCGACCTTCAGGCCCTGTCGCTTCTCAATCACCTCAACAAAGGTACTAGCCTCAGCCAGAGAATCATGTGTACCTGTATCCAACCAGGCAAAACCACGGCCAAAAACTTGCACCTTCAGTTCTCCATCTTTTAAGAACTCCTGATTAACTGTTGTAATCTCTAACTCACCTCTTGCACTGGGCTTGATGTGTTTTGCTACATCAACTACTTTATTGGGGTAAAAGTACAATCCTACAACAGCATAGTTACTCTTGGGTTCCTTGGGCTTTTCCTCAATGCTTAAGCAGTTGCCTTGCTTGTCAAACTCGGCTACTCCATAACGTTCAGGGTCATTTACCCAATACCCGAATACAGAAGCCTTACCATTGACTTCAGCATCTTCTACAGCCTTGCGGAGTAATCCAGTAAAGCCAGAACCATAGAAGATGTTATCACCAAGAACTAAGCATGTTGAATCATTACCAATGAACTTTTCTCCTATAATAAAGGCCTGTGCAAGGCCATCAGGTGAAGGTTGTTCTGCGTACTCAAAATGTACGCCATAGTCTGAACCATCACCAAGGAGGCGTTTAAAGCCTGGCAAATCGTAAGGCGTAGAGATAATCAAAATTTCTCTGATTCCTGCCAGCATTAGCGCAGAGATAGGATAATAAACCATCGGTTTATCATAGATTGGCAACAATTGTTTGCTCACACCCTTGGTAATAGGATATAGACGGGTTCCACTACCGCCTGCTAATACTATTCCTTTCATGCTAAAACTTTGTTTTATCATGACTTTTGTCGCGACTTGGCAAAATGAAAATAAATTTTCTTTTGCGCTCGCTGCTCCAAAAGTTCATTTTTGGTTATTTGTATAAATCTATTTTAATATCAAAAGGAGAGTCAAAGTCTTTCAAAAGAGAGTGCTTGGTATCCTTGTCACTTAGATTGGCTTTGTCTGTTGGGATTCTCCAGTCTATTCCTAAAGAGCTATCAAGAATACTAATGCCTCCATCAACTTCTGGATGATAGAACTCGTCGCACTTATACTGGAATACGGCTGTCTCACTCAAAACAGCAAATCCATGAGCGAAACCACGAGGAACAAAGAACTGGCGGTGGTTATCTTCTGTAAGCTCCACGGCTACGTGCTGGCCGTATGTAGGGCTTCCTTTACGAATATCTACAGCCACGTCGAGTACTGCACCCTTGACACAACGTACTAGTTTACTTTGTGTATAGGGTGGGCGCTGGAAGTGCAATCCTCGCATTACTCCGTATGAGGACATACTTTCATTATCCTGCACAAAGTTGATAGAGTGTCCCAAAATGGGTGTCACCTTTTCATCAAATTCGCGTTGAGAGAAACTTTCAAA
>AUXO011137850.1_pt1 | contig 15034 bp, 12 predicted proteins | sample 768731 | NCBI WGS metagenome assembly AUXO01 (sample SAMN02715735, study PRJNA202380) | gut metagenome | biome: sheep rumen | host: Ovis aries | place: New Zealand: Palmerston North
TAGTTCCATTATTTTTTATTTCTATTGTTCTTAATTCAGCTATTTCATCTGGCACAATTGTAATTTTAGTTTTAGTTTCTATGTCTCCGTCTTGTCTATATATTATATTGCTATCTGGTAAAAAAATGATTTTATATTTATCAGGCTGTTTTACGTTTTTTAGTCGTGCATTGCTCCATATTTGCTTTGTTTTAATGTTTTTTATATAGAAAAATATCCCTTGCTCTAACCCTATATCTTCCTTAAATTTGTTAACTAATAAATTATTGTATTTGCTAAAGCCTTTTCCGTTTTCGTCTAAACATATCATATATCCGCCATTGCTTATTACATTTATTCTGTTTAATTTATAATCAGGTTTTGTATATGTTCTCTGGCTATATGTTTCATAATCATCTATGTGATTTTTTTCAATTCGTTCTTTTTTCTCCTTTGTTAATATTGCAAATTTTGGCATTCTTTCTTGTAATAAGATATTTACAGCTTCTATATCAGGGTTTTTCATAAATCTTTCTACCATAATATTGTCATGAAAAAAATTATTTAAAGAAGTTAAAATTAGTCCCTGATGATGTGCCATATACGTTTTTACAACTTCACATTTTTGATCAATTTTAAGCCTTGATGGTGTAAAATCAATAGATTCATATAACCCGTATTCACCTTTCATTTTTTTCTTTATTAAAGTTTTTATATTATCCATTACATCTCTTGGATAATCTGTAATTGCAAGTATAGAGCCATAACTCGAGACAACTCTTTCATCTGACAGTCCTCTTTTTAGCCCAAGCCATGGTATTCCAAAGGCTTTATATTGGTAATTTCCATATAAATCTTTTAAAGAAAAAGCTGCTTCAGATATTCCCCATGGTAATCCTAATTTATTGCAATATTCTTTTTGGCAAAGCACCATAAATTTGCACGATTCCTCTAACAAGCTTCCAGGATAATTTTGTATAATTATATTTGGCATAAGATATTCAAATGATGTTCCAGACCACGATACGAGCCCTTTATATTTCTTGTATACTGTTAAAGTTCTACTCAGTGCGCTCCAATGTTTTACAGGTACGTCTTTTTTTGCAATAGCAACTAAGCTCATTTGTCTTGCTTCAGATGCAAGTAAATCGTAATATGAGTCGGTTAGCTTTCCATCTTCTAAATTAAAGCCTATTGAGAATAGTTTTTTCTTAGAGTCATATAATTTTGAAAAATCTGTATTATTTATCCATTGATTTATGGTATTTATTAGTATACTTGTTTTTTCATCTTCTATTTCAGATAGAAATGATCTTAATACAAATAAATATCCAACAAAATTTCCACTGTCAACAGATGAAATATACCTTGGATTTAGTGGCTCCAGTGTTTCGATATCATACCAATTATATAAATGCCCATTCCATTTTTCTAACTTGTCTATACTAGTTAAACTTTTTGATAATAGTTCTAATCCATCTTTTACAGAAATAAATTTAAAGTCAATCGCTGATATTATACTAAGTAGACCTAGTCCAATGTTAGTTGGAGACGTTCTGGCAGCAATTTTTTTAGTCCTTGACTCTTCGTAATTGTCTGGTGGTAAAAAGTTGTATTGTTCATTTATGAAAGATGAAAAATACTTCCATGTATTCTTAGCTAAACTAATTAATTCTTTTCTCTCATCTTCTAGTATTTTGTCTACAGGGTTTTCCTTGGGATTAGGGTAGCTTATTATACATGCAATTGCAGGGCCAGAAAGCCACATTAGCCCAATTACTAAGCCCAAAGCTCTTTGAAGTAGGTTTCCCTGCATGCTAAAGGAAAAAATAATAAGGCCTGATATTACATTTATAATCATTTGTCTATAGTGTTCAAGCTTTGTTGTTATTGCTTGTTTTTCAGCCTCTTCCGCTGTTAACCATTCTAACAAGTTCTGTTTACTTACAAAAATTCTATAAAGCGTTTTTGCTATTGCACTTGTAGAAACATATGCTTTATATGGCAAAAATGAGAGTTCTAGCAATGTTTGGTATAACATTCCTCTAACTCCTCCTAGTTTCCATAAAAAATTTTTGCTTGCAACTACAAAGCCATTTTCAAGTTCTTTCTTAAATACTATTTTATCAATTACAGCCAAAACAAAAGGCATAGCAAGGCTTACAAGTCCAATTATTACTAATTCACCATCTGGTGTTTTTGATTTTAGCATTCCGATTAATATGCATAAAAAAATAGCAATTGGTATTAAGCTTCTTCTTAAGTTGTCTAATATTTTAAATCTAGACAGCTGATTTAATGGGTTTAATATACGTGTTCCATTTCTTATCTTTATTTTAGGTTTTAGCCATTGTAGTATTTGCCAGTCTCCTCTTATCCATCTTTTTTGCCTTATCATATAGCTATTATATCTTGCTGGGAATCCGTCAAGTAGTAAAACATCATCTACAAGTCCACATCTTAGGTAGCTTCCTTCTAGCAAGTCATGGCTTAATACTGTATTTTCAGGAATTTGATTTGTTACAATTTCAGAAAAAACATGCAAATTATATATGCCTTTCCCTGTATAAATGCCTTCATCAAAATTGTCTTGGTACACATCAGAAACAGCATTTGTATATAAGTCAGTTCCCCCGTGGAACTGAAAATATTTTGCTAAATAAAGAATTTGATGAAGATATTAAATCTACCCCAATTCTTGGTTGCATGATTGCATGTCCATCTACAACCTTGCCATTTTTTATAATTGGAATATTTAATATATGTTCCATTGCCCCTATTAGTTCTAGCCCTGAATTTAGCACTAAATTAGTATCTAAGTCTAATGTAATTACATATTTAATCTGTGGTATTAAATCTATTTGTTCTGCAATTGTATTGCATTTAAAATCATTTTTTTGTGGGTCTTTTAAGAATTCGTTAAATTGTATTAACAGTCCCCTTTTTCTTTCCCATCCAAGATAACATGATTCTTTTGAATTCCATGTCCTTTTTCTATATAAAAAATGAAATATATTTAATTCATCATCTACTTTATATTTATTATTTAGCCTTGCTATTAACTCTTTTCCTGCGTTTATTATTTCTATGTCAAATGGTTCCTCCTCATTTTGTCCTGCAGTAACGTCTCCTAAAATAGCAAAATAGACATTTTTGCTTTTGTTTGCAAGGTAATATACTTCAAGCTTTTCCACAATTTCTTCAACCTTTTTTGCATTTCCTAGTATGGTTGGTATAACTACAAATGTTGCTGATTCTTTTGGTATGCCATTACTCAAATCTATTTTAGGAATTTTTCTAGGTTTTATGAATTTGCTCAAAATATATATAATTGTTTGAGCAATTATTTCTGTTAGCGGTAAAAATAGCAATGCTGAAGCAAATATTGAAAAAATAAATTTGTTACTTGTATTATAAAACCACACAAAAACTAAAAAGCACAAATATATAGGAATAATAATATTTACAGCCATGTATAATTTTGCTTTTTTTTCTTCACTAATAAATAGTTTTCTTACATCTAGCCTTTTATATAATGTTTCTTTATCACATAAAAGGAAATATCCTATATGAGTCTTCTTTTTGTGTAATGTAGAATCATCTCCATTATTTTTTTCTATTTCTTCTTTAGCCATTTGAATTAAAGTATTTGCAATATATATTTCTGATATATTAGTCTCTCTTGAAATTTCTTGTATTATATTTTTATAATCATTTTTTGTTTTGTAATCCATCTTTCCATATATTCCAGACGGATCGCAAAGCAATATTTCTTCGATTCCTCCAATTTGTTTAGATATCTCAGCAAAGTCCATATGCGAAATTTCTTTTATGCTAGTAATAAGATTCCCCACACTAACTTTATTAATTGCAGATAAAAAGTGTACCTGCTTTATGATTTCACCTACTGTTGTTCCTGTTCTGTTTACCTGTTCTTCTAGTATTTGAAGATATACAGCACCCTTTTTTCCATAACTTTTTAACTTATATGAAAGATATTCTATAAAGCTATAATTCATTACATCATAATCATTTCTTTTATATTTAAACTGCTTATTAAAATTCTGGTTCGATTTTTGCTTATGGTCCACCAATCTTTCTATTATGCTCTCCGCCTTATATTTTTGTATTTGTGACGTATATATTTTTTCACATATTTCTCTAATATTTTGAATTGCTGCAATCTCTAAAAACAGAGGAAACGTCCATATTTCCTCCATAGTTAACGCTCTTTTGCTCTGATATGCAGTAAGATAAGCCTTAATGCTTTCTTCATCTACTTTCCCATCAGTGTATGCCATAATTTGAGCAGCAATAGTATAAGCCCTTGCAAATCCCTTGTATCTGCCATTAGAAATCCCTCTTAGCTTTTTATATTGCTTTAAATTAAGTTCTTTTAAAATTGATTTTGTTATTTCCTCTATAACATAAAAATTGTCTAATAGCCACTCTCCTGCGGGGTCTATTTTTATTTTGAGTCTTGCATGTTCATTTAATAATAAATAAGTCTCATAAATAATATTGTAATTCTGTTTTAGCCAGTAAATGGGGAATGTGTCTTTATCTGAGTATGCATTTGTCGTCTGCTCTGAAGCAATTTTTGTCATATAATTGCACATCATTTGTTTATCTAAAATTGCACCATTTATATTTATATTTTTTGTTTTAAGGATTTTCACAGTTTTCCTCCTTTTTATATTTATGCATACTCCTATTTTTCCTTTTAAACAAAAAAATTATGCAAATTTCATATTTTGAAATTTGCATATAAAAATTTATTTTGTTTTGCGTTTTGTTTTTGACTTGCTTTTTTGTGTTTTCTTTGCTTCAGGCTTTGTTTCCTTTTTATCTTCTTTTTCTTTTGCCTTCATTACTTTTTCTAGATTTTCTTTAAATCTTATTTCTTCTTCGTCAACTAACCCATAATGGTATATCGTTTGTATTTGCTCATGGTCAAATAATAGTGTTTGTGTAGAATTTACTATCCCTTCTGGATACAAGCATCCGCTATAATCCCAAACCTTTTCTTTATCATTATTTGCTCTTATGCAGAAGCCTGTTATCATCATTCTTTTTTGTCCTCCTGTTAATAATACCACTGTTCCTATTGGTAAGTATTTATCTGCGCTTTTTTTCATCTTTCTTCTCCTTCTTTCTGTACTTCATCTTTTTTTTTTCTGTTTTCTATAAATTTTTTTAGTCTATTGCTTATAGTTCTTGTTCCTGGATTTACTATAAAATCCAAGTCTAATTTTCCCTCTGTTGCAAGCGATTTTGCCTCTTCTTTGTATTTATCATCTACTAGATTAATAAGGAGTCCCATTACTATTGCATTTTGTTGCAACATCTTCTTTTTCTCTGCATCAACTTCTATGCTATTTCCTTTTACTATCTCTTGCGCATATGCAAACATCATCTCCGACATGCTTTGCACACTCCATAATCTATCATCAACTACATTTTCTGGTCTCTTTAGTTTCTTGAATTTATTTAGTATGGGATCGCTTTCTTCTTTTTTTATTTCTGTTGCTCTTTTCACCTCTATCCCATGCATTTTCATCGCATTTTCTAAATCCTTTTGCTCATTGTCTTCTACTATTTCCCATACTCCTTGCATTTCTTTGCTATCTTTGCTTTCTTTATATCCCATAGCATATAAATAGTCTTCATCACTATCATCTATTACTCGTAGCATTCCATATTCCACCCCAATTATCTCATATATTTTCCCATGAGTTAATCCTTCGATTCCTACACTTTTACCAATATATTTTGCTTTCATATATTACCTATCTCCCTTCTATCGGTTTATGCTTTCTATCTTGTCTACTTTTTTAACAATTTTATCTCTTTTACTTTTTCTTCAAGAATTTGGATTCCTCCTTCCGGTGTTTCTCTTTTTACGAAATGTACTATAATTCTATTTGCCTTAGTGTCTCCAGGTGTGTATAATATATCCCCAGATTCATTAAATCGAAAAAATATAGATCCTTCCATTTTCGTGTAACTAGATGGTTTTCCTCCGTAATTTGATTGCATACAAATTATCATTGCGAAATTCCACTTGCAATTTGTTTTTTTGGTTTATAGCCGATCTAATTTTCTCCATCTTTGCACCATCTTTTATTGTAATTGGTGGATGACCATCTGCATATATAGTCATTCCTTCTTTTTCTATTACAATTAATGCTTCGCTTCCTTGTTGTGTTTTATATCCTCCTACATAACCGATTTACAGTTGTTATCGCATTATTAGTGTATGTTATAGTTCCACTTCCATTGTTATACTCAATTTCATCAACGTTGCTCATATAGTCAGTATATTTTAGAGGATATGGATCAGTTTCTAATGCAGCTCTTAACGTATCTCTTTCATTTTTTAATAATTGTTCTCTTTGATTATACCTGTCTAATATTGAACTTTCTTCAGCTGTTAATTGTCCTTCTTTTAATTTTATCTTTAGTTCTTTAATAGTTGCCTCATCAGGCAAATCCGCATATGTATTTTTAATTGCTTCTACGTTTTTATTGAACGCTTCAACTGCAAGATCTGTTTGAGTTCTTTGTGGCACTATTTCCAATTCTTTAATTCCAGTCGCTTCTTCATCTATGTTGTCTTTAATTGTAGTTACTTCGTCATGTAAGCCTAGTTGAGTTTCACTTAGCAAGCTATTTTCTACCGTTTCTTTTGGTATATAAATTGGCCCATATGGTTCAGCTGTGTCAGTCAGGTCTCCTTCGTTTGCCGTGATTATTGCTCTTTTATCTTCTCCGCGCTTGTTCTCCACTCACTATGCGTGCGTCAAATTCTTCTCCATCTATCCACACCTTAGTCGTTGATTCATCAGTTGAATCCCACTTTTTTTTCATTTCGGAAAAATTACTAGCAAGTTTTTCTGCAGCTATTGACGATAAAGCCTGTGTTAAGCCTGTACTATAGCTTTTCCATCCTCCATTATACTCCCATGCCTGGCTATATGATGTATCAAAAAAAATAGAGTCTATAAGTGTATCTACTGGTTGCTTTGCAGCACTAGATATCAAATCGCCAGTGCCACCAAATCCTCTTGTTGCCAGGCTTGTTGCTGCAGCTACGCCGCCTTTTGCAATTGAATATTCCATTATATTATTGACATTTTCTGTATCTGCGCTTGTATTACCAGTAACTTCAACATATTCTCTTACTGATCTTCCTACTGCGCTTGCAGCCGCAGATGAAGCACCTATTGCCACAGCTGCTCCTCCTCCGCGAAACGACGCTAGCCACTGTTGCTGGTGCAACATAGCCTATAGTCTCAAAAACATCTGCAATAAAACTGTCACTTCTGATTCCTTCTATAAGAAACGGATCCATAAACTCATTAGTAGCTGTGATGGCATCTTCTACAAAATTAAGTTTTGCAATGTCAATTATTCTTTCGTTATTCCATGTTTCTGCTTCTTCCCATCCTGTCAGTTCAGCAACTTTTGCGTTTGTAAATAAAGCGAGTTCAGTAGACCCTGCTACAACGTCCCACGTAAGTCGAGCCGATCCCTCTGTTAAAAATACTGATGTTCCTGTTGTAAATGTAACCGGTAAATTTGGTAAATCCCAAAACGCTGTTTTTAGAAATCCTAGGTTCTTTTGTAGTTCTTCTTTTGCTTTTTTATTTATCTCTTCAAGTTGTTTTTTGAGCTCGTCAATTCTTTTTTTCTCTAAAAAATCTTTTTCCTTACGTTTATCATATTCTTCAGGCGTCATCTTACTTTGTACTAATTCTACAAACCTCGGATTATTATACACTTCACATCCTATATAACTGCCTCCAAGATACTTTTCTACTTCAATTTCAAGCTTTGTTTCATCGTCAAAAGTTGTTTTTGGCTGTTGTTCTTTCGCTTGGTCTTGCTGTGCTGGTACTGGTCTTGACTCTGTCTCTGCTTCAACTATACGTGTAAGTGTTACTGAACTAGGACGCATTTGCATTTCTTTTATATTTTTGCCTGGTGGATAATTTATTTTATATTTTACTCCATTTACTGTTATAGTATCTGGTAAATTATGATTGATTAAATATTTTACTTGGCTTGAAGTCGCTTGCCTTTCAGTTGTTTTTTCAGCCTCTTTTTCCCCTTCTTCTGTATTCCCAATTGTTGGGTTTGGTGTCGGTGCTGGCGTTGGCATTCCATCCAATGATGCAAACATTGATTTTGGGTCAAGATGTATTCTATCAAAGCTTTTTTTATCAAATTTGTTTGCTAATTTTCTTATGTTATCCGTCATATTATTTAGTAATTCATTATTCTTAGTTTCTGCTTCTGTTAACCTCTTAATATATGATTCTCCTTTTTTTTCTTCTTTGTTTAGTCCTGCTATTATTTCATCTATCTTTGCTTTCTCTGCTGGTGTCTGAGTCTCTTTCTTTTCTTTTCTCGTTTTCTCCAACTGATACTTTTTAATTTCTTCTTTCATTTTCTCTATTTGTGCCGTCATACTGCCTGTTACTTGGCTTTTATTGCCGTCTGCTTCTTTCAAACGTTTCGTTGCTTGCTCCAATGATGCTATCACATTTTTTTGTATCATCTCTGCTTTTATTTTTTCAACCGCTCCTGTTCCTGCAATTTTTGCTGCTTGCTCTGCTGCTTTCTTTATTGCTTCATTTGCTTTCTTTATTGCTTCTATTTGACCCTTTTCGTTTGCAATTGCCACTTTTTTTTTCACCTACATCTTTCATATATATATGTTTTCCTTAGTAGCCATTTTCCTCTAGTTACTAAGGAAAGCACATATATATTCTATATGTGCTTTCTCTTTTTCTATTTTACTGTATTTGCGCTTTCTACACTTTGCATATCTTGTTGTGTTTGATTCATCAAACTCTTGAAATCAACTTCGATTTTATCAAATGCAGAAATAATTGTGCTCTTTAATTTTTCAAATTGAACTTTGAATTCTTCTGCAGCAGCACTGTTTTCCCATTTTACTTTCTCATATTGCATTCCAAATTCGTTCATTTTTTCTTTTGCTGTTCTGAAGTTATTAGAAACTCTATTCTTAACTTCTTCAACTTCTGATTCAACAAATTGCATTCCAACATCATTTGGCATAGCTATATTTGCTATTGCTGTTGGTCTCTCTTCTACAACTGTTGTACAGTTTTGTCCTTTGTCTGCTTGAGAATAGTTGTTAGCAATCTTCTCAAGATTTACTGGTACTTCATATGCTACTGTATTTAGCATTTGGTTTAATTGTGGTACTAAATTATTAAACTGTTCAACTAATGCATTGTAACGTTTTCCGTACCATGATTTGTGCATTTCCCCAATGCTTGTATAAGCATTTAAAAGTTCTTGGTTTAATGCTTTGCCTGTTTCACGCATTTGCTTTGCTTGAACTGGCATTCCTTCATAATCTACGTACATATATTTCACCTCCATTAGCTATATTAATATCACTATTATTTTTTATTGTCAATACTATTTTTTTATTTCCAACTTTACATAACGTGTATTGACAATTTGTGGAAATAATGCTATAATTACTTATAGTTGTGCTAAAAATAAGGAAGGATGTGAAATTACATGGCAGATAAATCAAATTCATCAGGCGATTTTCGTCAGTCTCTAGTAGTACCAGAAAAGAAAAGAAATGGAAGAAGAATAGATCATACTCAGCTTTTAAAGCACCCACATATGTTTATACCTAAAGAAGGAGAAAAATTTTGGGACAAAGGAAAAGGTGAAACTACTAGAGAAATATACACTGGCCAAATTCGTGATTAAATAAAAAACAGGCATAAAGCCTGCTTTTTTTATTTAATTCTAATTAATAAAATAATCCATAATTCCAATATATATTCCCCAAGCAATTTTATTTTGATATTCTTCAGTATTTAGTAATTTAGATTCCTCATTATTTGATAGAAAACCACATTCAACTATAGATATTGGTATTGTTACATTATCTATTATATACTTGTTTGCAATTGCTAAGCTTTCCCTTTTATTCTTTTTTTCTATTGTTTTATTTATCGCTTCTTGTATTGATATCGCAAGTCTTTTTGATTTTTCATTATCTTCTTTATAAAATGTTTGCCATCCCCAATATTGGCTTTGATTTATCTTATTTAAATGTATTGAAACAAAAATATCGGCATTAGATGTGTTTCCTATTTGAACTCTATTTTTCATATCACTTACTTTTTTTTGGCGAATCGTCTTACTATTTTCTGAATAAATTCCATTTTCATCAGACCTTGTGAGTATGGTAATGCATCCGCTTTGCTCTAACAGGTATTGAACTTTTTGTGTAATCTTTAAATTGATTTTGCTTTCTGTAATATTTCCAGCTCCTATTGCGCCTTCATCTGGGAGTCCATGCCCCGCATCTAGCACTACTACTTTGCCAGTAGCTGGAAGCGCAACGGTTTCTATTGTGTTATTTACTCTTTTTAGATTTGAGTAAAAGCACCCGATAAACGAAAAAATGATTAAATATAAAACTAATATAATCTTTCTTTTTCTTATTATAACCATCGCTTTCTCCTAAAACAAAAAAACTCTTAATATTGTTATATTAAGAGTTTTTTGTTTTATGCTTTTTTAGATTAAAATAATTTCTGTTCCGCTTCTAATGCTGGATTCTTTCACACTTAAGTTTATATCATATTCCTCTGCAGTAATTCTGTCATACAAAAGTGGCATCCTTGTTTGCCTGTAACAATTGCCATTTAGTTCATTTATTGCCTTTACAAGCATTGGTATTATATTATAAATTTTTTTGTATGTTGGTAGCCACACATCATATGTTTTTTCTAATACCGGAACATACAATTTTACTAATACTCTATCCATTTTATTTCACCTTTATCCTTGCATTCCAATGAGTTTTACCATTGTAGGCTCTCCTTGGTTTATTATACAACCAAAACTAAATCCGCAATTGTTTAAAGCATCATTTCCATATGCGTTAACACTTATTAAATATTGTCCTCCAACACCGTTTCCAACCCAAATTCCATTATCCTTTTGTACAAACTCCTTATACCAGTCATCATACTCATGGTTCTTTAGTCTTGTAAAGTTGTCCACCACAATAAAGTTATAATTTTCCAATTGCTCTGCTTGTCTTATTACACCTGTAAAGTCATCTTCTACATCATTTAGGAATTTATCGATTCCTAATATTATGCATATATTTTCTTTGTCTTTATTTGGTTTTTCATAGATTTCAGATATAAACTTTTTAAATTCGTCATTCAAATTAGCTTTTTGTGTATGTATTATTTTTTCAGCATCAAAAACAGTAACTCTAATTTTTTCTATCTTCTTTAAGACTTCTAGCAGATGTAATATAAATTCTCCAGGTGCATCGATATTCTTTCCAGAAATGATATTTACAATGTCTCTTTTGAAATTGTAAGTAGCTATTTCTAGTGTGTTTGAATTAATTCCTATAGGAATATTCTTTGAATCTCCTAATGCCTCTTCTATATCTGCAAAAGCAACTTTTTCAGGAAGTATTGGCACATGCTTTGCGCATACCAAATTACTGTTTTTAATTTCTGAAATTTTGTCTTTTATATGGTCTCCCCAATCTTCTGGTGTGCATATTTTAGCTACTTGGAATTCATAAATTTCTTCAAGTTTTACTAAGCCTCTTCCAAATATATTTGAAGGTCTTAATTTACCAACATTATCAAAAATATTGTAGAAATCATCTGCATTATTAAGTTGTAATGCAATTTTTTGTTTAAAGTTTTGTCCTAGACGGTACCTTATATCATTAAATGAACTTGCAGTAATTATGAATGTAATTCCGCACTTTACTCCTTCTCTTGTTAAGCTCATGAATACATCATCATATTTATTTTCATAATTTTCTGAGAAGGCCTCATAATTATTTACTATAGACACAATCATTGGCATTTCACCAGGATGTTTTTTTACGTAAAGGCTATAGTCTCCGCCATATTCAGATAATATTTGGGTTCTTCTCTTCATTTCCTTTTGAATCATTTCAAAGAATCTACGTAGTTTTTCGTAATCAGCTGAAAGGATAACATCGCCAACGTGAGGAGCACCTCTAAATATCTTCAATGCTTCACTTCCGAAGTCTAATAAATACATTTGTACTCTGTCTGAGAAGTAATTCGTTATAGTATCATATACTATTGTTCCAAGTAATGTTTCTTTTCCACTGTCTGCATTTCCATAAATAATAGTATTTCCACCCTTAGATAAGTTAAGGTGTACTGGTCCTTGACGTTGATTTGCAGGATCATCAAATTCTCCAATAACAGGGCTAATTTCAAATTCATCATTAGCTATACTATATTTCTTTCTAACATCATCTATATAAATTGTCTCTGGTATGCTGTCTATCCATAGTTGTTCTCTGCTTATGCCTTGTTCTTTTGCAAGTTCACTTATGTACCTTACAATATTTGTTAGCTGTTCTCCGTTATTATTTAAACTTTCCTTTTTTGAATTGTCAATTTGCTTTATTATAGAACCTATATTAGATATTATTTTAATTGAACTGTCTACTTTCTTTTTCACAACATCTGAAGGGTAGTATAGTGCTCCACACCAAGCAGCAAGTCCTAATGTGAAATATTCATTGTTTCCTACCTGCATGTAAAATTGTCCTGCTTTTTTAAGTTCCGCAGCGTCTGGTCTTTTTATAACATCGTAACTATCTTCTTTTTCTTGAACTTTTAAGCAGATTGCAAATTTACTATTGCTTCTTATTTGTTCATTTACTATTCCCGCTGGTTTCTGTGTTGCAAGTATTAAGTGTACTCCTAAACTACGTCCAATTCTTGCAACACTTATTAGCTCATCCATGAATTCTTGCTGTTGTTGTTTAAGTTCAGCAAACTCATCGCAAATGATAAGCAGATGAGGAATCGGAGTTTTTACAACTCCATCATGATATAGTCTTTGATATTTATAAATGTCAATTGTTCCTTCATCAATATTGTTTCTTGCTTCGTTAAACATAACCTGTCTTCTTCTAAGCTCTGATTTAATTGATGCAAGTGATCTTTGCAGTCCCGCAGTATCTATGTTTGTAATTGTTCCTACTAAATGTGGAAGTTTTATATCCCCTTTTTGGAATGCTCCAGCAAGTCCCCCGCCTTTATAGTCAATTAATATAAAGTTAACATCGTCTGGGTGGTAATTTACTGCAAGAGATAATATATATGTAATAATAAATTCGCTTTTACCAGAGCCTGTGCTTCCCGCAATAAGTCCATGCGGTCCATGAAACTTTTCATGAATGTCTAGAGTTATAGGCATTCCTGCTGTGTCTATTCCAATTGGTGCTTGCAAAGACGTAGTTGAATCGTTTTTCCTCCATCTTTCAAGAATATTAAGTTGTTCAATACGTCCAACATCATACATTTCCAAGAATGTATAGCTGTTTGGCAAGGCAGTTCTCCCTCTACCGCTATATTTAATTGGAATATTAGATATTTCTTTGCAAATCTTTTCGAAGAAAAATGTATATGATGTATCAAAATAGAATTTTCTTTGGTTTGTAGAAGATAGCTCGTTTTCAAACATCGCTCCATTGTTTCCCTTTAATGTTATAAAAGCTTGGCATTCATTTGGTAGGTCCATTATGTCATTTGTAATACAAAACAAGCTAAATCCTATGTTTCTTTTTGTCCCTAAAATAGCAGTTATAATGCTTAAATGTCTTATCATTTTGTAATCATCTGTTATTATCAAATAGTATGGTCTAAATGATCTATAATCATTATCTTTGTCAAATTCTAGTCTTGCATTTATCTCTTCTTCTAGGTAACTTGATAGGTCCTTCATGTCATTATATGTATCAGCAAAAAATCTTATTTGTTTTTCATTGTCCCACACATGTGGTAACATTTTCATGTGTTCCCACTTTTTCTTTCTATCTTCTTTAACTAAAAATATTAATTTTAAATCTTCATAGCTTTGGAATGTAATAAGTTGCATTATTGCGTTTTGCATAAATTTTTCTACAATTCTCTCATCAGTTGCAACTAATGCAGATACATTCTTCTTACATAATGAAATAGTAATAGGCGCATCTTTAAGAATCTTAGACTCTTCTCCTATTGTTTTTACTAAGTCAATTAAGTTGTCATCCTCCATTGTAAACTGTTCTCCTGGGTATTGCACATCAATTTGCAGTGGCAAATCTCCTATCCCCAGCCTTATATTCATAAAGTCGTCGTCTTCTATTTTCCTTTCCCAGAGTCTTGAATTTCTTGTTAAAATAATATTGTTGCATTCTTCAGCAGATACATAATTATCGAAAAGAATTTTCCTTTGTTTTTCCATTATGTTTTTTATGTATTTCTTTTTAGAACCAATGTATGCTTTGTATTTTTGCTGTCTTTCATTTTCGTATTTTTTCTTTTTCTTTTTCTCATATCTCATGTTTAAAATTGGTATCAAAATTGTGCTTGTTAAAAGCGCAAGAGTAATAAGGATTGAAGGGAGAGCATCTCTAAATGTTATTTTCCCACTTAGCAGGCTTTCAATTGTATTAAAACACGTAATTGCAGTTATCGCTCCCATTGAAAGTGTTGATCCAATTAAATATATGAAAGGCATCCCCTCTTTTGACTGCATCTGTGGTGGCGGATCAATTTTTACTTTTTCTTCTTCTATGATGTTTGCAATCCTTGGGCTCCTAGAAAAATAGTCTTTGTCCGAATATATGTCTGCATCTGTATCATCTTCTTCAGAATATTCTGATATGGTCTGTTCATTTTCTTTTACGGTAAATTGCTCATTATTAAACTTCATGCTATTTAATGGATTATTAATAAAAATGCTTCTTCCCATTATGATTATACGTAGCCCCATAATGAAAACAGTATCTCCATTAAATAATAGTCTTGCAAAATTAGCTACTGGCTTGTTATTAATGTATGAGCCAAATTTTTCATCATAGTTTTCTATCATTAGTTTTCCATTGCTATAAAAAATTCTCGCGTGTTTGTCTTTTACTAATGGATTATCAAATTGAATGCTATTATTGGGGTTGCTTCCTATTGTTATCTCTGATGAATTATTA
>AUXO015234227.1_pt1 | contig 15032 bp, 13 predicted proteins | sample 768731 | NCBI WGS metagenome assembly AUXO01 (sample SAMN02715735, study PRJNA202380) | gut metagenome | biome: sheep rumen | host: Ovis aries | place: New Zealand: Palmerston North
TCAATATCTTCACTTAAACCAACAATAGCATTCAAAGGAGTTCTAAGTTCATGAGACATACTACTTAAGAACTCACTCTTAGCAAGACTAGCAGCTTCAGCTCTCTCTTTCTCAGTCTTCTCATATTCAACAAGTTTAGCATCAGGGTTTTCAATTGTGAAGTACATAATCAAGCAAATAAATGATTCAGCCGGTACAATTATTGTAAATTGAGGATAATAAAATTGAATCAAACCAGAAATAATAAAGAATAATATTAGCAAATAAATAGGAATAGCTTTTTTATTTGAAATTACTTTCTGTTTTGTCATAGTCATTATTACAATAATAGTAATATATACCATTGATAAGAAATATATAAATTTTGTATCTATACCTTTGGAATAATAAATTCCTTCTACCATGTTAGTATATATTTCATATGGTAATATACAAATAATCAATATGGTAATCATAAGAAAAATTAAGCCAGTTATTCTAACACTCTTTGTATTTATATTTGTCACCTTTGATATTTCAAAAACATAAGAAACAAACGTAAATAACCATATATCAAAATAAATCAAAAATAACTTTGAAACTACTGCTGACAGCAATTCAATATTAAATTGTGGAATTAAATCACATATAATTTGAATAATAATTCCAATAAAATTAACAACAAGTAATTTTTGATATATTTTATTTTCTTTATTATCTATTCTAGTCTTTGAAAAATATAAAATAGTTAAAAATAAAATATATATAAAACTAAGCACATATGTAAAAAACAACAAAGATAACTTCATATTATCACCTATTATATTCTATCATATATTGTAATGAATTTACAATCATTTTATTATTTTCTAATCTGATAATTTTTTATAAGTGGTTTATTAATTTGTAGCAATCCTTCAACATTGTTCTTAATACTTTTCCAATCTCTTTTTCCAGAAGAAGCTGTAGGAAATTTTTCTCTAATACAAAATGAATAAGGAACAGCTTCTGATATTCCAAGACTTTCTAATACATTTCTTTGTATTTCTTCAATATAATCAATCATTATTGATTGATTTTCATTTATTTCTTTGATTGCATCATCGTTCCAGACGATATGTGCTACAAGTTGATTGTCATTTTCTGGATGTGTTTGAACTTCACACAAGCCAACTTTACTTGACTTCAATATAGATTGTTCAATGTCAAAATTATATATTTTTTTACCATCAATTACAGAATAATCAGTCTTTCTTCCCAATACTACTAGGCTTCCATCACTATTCATATATCCTATATCACCAGTCATGCTCCACACTGATTCACTAGAATCTTGTCTAAAATATTTTTCTGTAGCTTCTTTATTTTTATAATACTCTAGCATTCCTATTTCTGTTATAACTGCAATATTTCCTCTTTCACCATATAATAACTCATTAAAATCATCATCAAAAATTCCAACTGTTGCTATATCAGGTAAAGGAATTCCAGATGCATTGTTTGCAAATTTTTTAGAAGTAATGTCCGTTGTAATTGTTGCACCACATTCACATTGACCATACCCATTCAACAACCTAGCCGAAGAACCATGACTTCTAAAAATAGATTCTATATTATGTATATCTTTTTCTGAAAGAGGTTCTCCTCCCTCTACAGGATATTTTAGAAAGGCTAATGATTTTCCTCTTAATCTTTTTATATTTTTTTCCAATGTAAAGCCATGGTACATCGATGTATCTGATAAAACATATTCTGGTTTAAACTTTAAAATATTTTTTACAAATACATCTTGATCAAATCTAGGATCCATGCATATTTTTACACCATAAGACAATGGAAAATTAATTCCCAAACTTAATCCTGTTGAACTCCAAGGTGGTGCGTTGTGATAAACTTTTTGTTTTCTTGATGTATCAAATCCAGAGTTACCATAGGCATTAACTAATTTTTGAAAACTATCAACTGATAATATTATTCCTTTTGATGCTCCTGTGGTACCACTTGAATAAACCATTGCTTGAGGTTTTTTAGGCTCATAAAAATCTATATTTGCTTCTAATCTCTGTGATCCATCTTTTTCAAAAACTTTCCATGGAATCTCATTAGTTTTAGCATCTATTTGATATTTTTTTGAAAAATATTTTAAAATTGAAGAATTCATTAGTGGTAATATAACAACATTTTTATTCTTTTCTTTATTCAAAGCATCTTTAAATTTTGGAAAGAATTTATCAGCTATTATTATTAATTTACTCTCGCATTCATTAACTCGTCCAAGTAATTCTTCGGGTGTATAAAATGGAGAGATAGCATTGATAACAGCTCCAATTTTACTTAAAGCATAAAAAACACAAACTATTTCAGGTGTGGCTGTTGAACAAACTGTTACAAAGTCTCCTTTTTTAACACCATATTCTTCCAATGATTTTGCAATTTTATCAATACCATCAATCAACTCACCAAAAGATACCTTAGTACCAAAATACTCTATAGCTTCTTCTTTTGGATAATCTTTATTTGCTTTAACAAATCCCTCATAAGAGGTTACATTATTAAAACTGTCTTGTCTAATTATTCCTTCATAAAACTTCTCCCAAGGTCTATCTATTGTGGCGTATCCGGTACCAAAACCATATTCTTTTCCTGATTTTATTTCTTCAATAACTCTATTTTTTTCTTCTTCACTTAATTTGTCATAAGACATTATCCTATTTTTCAATTTAATTAAATCTTCTTTTTTCATAACTCTCCCCTTTATTGGTCGTATATTATAACACATTTTGTATAAAATATCAATTTTATATTTTTTTGTATTACTCATCCAATTTATCAAATTGATTTATATAAAACAATAACTACGTATCAAATGTGATACGTAGTTTACAATTTATGATACATTATTGATACATATACTATCTAATAATTGTTGATTTAAAGAATCTTTCTTGAAATTCCGTTAATGCTTCTATTTGTTCATTAGTATAATTTTTATCTTTTGGAACTACTATTAATTTGTCATCATCATCATTTGTTCTATGTATATATGCTATTACTTTACCATTAAATTTCTCTATTGGTTCAAATACACCCAGAATGTATGCATCTAATTCTTCATTATCTCCACTTATAGTATTTGGTATATATCCATAGTTAACCATATACATAAAATTATGTTTGGGATGACGTGATCCTAGTGGTCTATCTATTATTACTTCTACTTCTTTATTTAAATAATTTTTTGCATTTGTCATATACACTCCTATATTTTAAAATTAAAATTTCATCAAATCTCTTTTCACCTTAATACTAATTTTTTACATTCTTCGGCTACTTCTGTATTTTCAAAATAATTTCTTGCTTCAATTAAATATTTCTTTTTATCTAATTCAGGATTAAAATGTGTAAGTAATAATTTTTTTACATTTGCTTCTTTTGCTACTTTTGCAGCCTCACTTGCACTAAAATGAGTATCTAGTGATGATTCATCTCTTTTAATTATTGTAGACTCACATATAAATATATCTGAATTATTTGCAAAGTTTATTATTCCATTAATATTTGATATACCAATATCAGATGTGTAAACAATTTTATTTTTCCCATTATCTAATTTAATCATATAACACTCTATACCATGAGATTTATTATCATAAAATGATATTTTTAAATCATGAAAGTGATATATTAATTCTTCTGTTATTGGATAACTTAAAATATTAAATCTTTCTTCCAAAAAACCATTTTTGAGTACTGGAGTATAAATATTTGTATATTTATCTTTCTCTCTACTATCTTTATATATTAATGATGCAAACATGATAGAACTTAAGTCTCCATAATGATCTTCATGCATATGAGATATAAATACATTTAAGTTTTTTAAATCTTGTGGAAAACTCATATATCTTGTAATTCCATTTCCACAATCAAGTAAAATATTATATTCATGGTATTTTATTAAAAAGCCTGGACAATTCATATTTTTTTTACAATATGGAGATATAGTCCCAAGTGGAATAATAATAATATCATTATTCATTAGTTATTACCATTTTTGTATTCAAGTATCTTAGCATACGTTTTTTCTATAGTATCATCAATATTTGTTTTTGAATTATCAACTAAAATAGTTTTTTTAATTTCTAATAATCTTTTAAATTCTTCTAAAAATCTTTGCCTTTTTGATTTATCATCTAAAACTCTATCTAATTCTGATTTTCCTCTATTTGTTATTCTACTTTGTCTTACATCCTCATCAGTATAAACAAACAATGTTAAATCAGGAACTAATAAAATATTACCATAAATATTATAGTCTAAATCTATTGGTATTCCAGATACTCTATTTGATACAACTGTATCAATTAAATATCTAACAACATATACATCTGTTGTATTTAAATCATAGTGATTTTTAATATAGTCAGATATATAAACTGTAGATGATAAATAATAAAGCATATTTGCTACTTTAGAATCTTGTCTCACAACAGTATCTATTGTATTTCTTCCTTCATACTCTTTACTAGGTGTTTTTAATAATACTGCATTTGGACTTTTTGAAACCAAAGCTTCTCCAATGGATGAAGTACCACTTCCATCTAAACCTGTAATTTGTATAAACATATTTCCTCCTATAATTTTAGTTTAATTAATTCATAAGCTTTTTTAATATCATAATCTTTTGAAGTAGTTAAACCATATTTAGATAAATTTTTAACCATTTTTCTTTTTTCTTTAATAATATCTTTATCACTTACACCTTCAAAATCATTTTCATTTTCTACTTCAAGTAAAAGGCCTAATCCTTCAACATCTTGAAATGCAAGTTCTAACCCATCTTTTTCATAAACAATGACATCGTAATTAACATTAACTATGTTTGTAAATCCTAATTCAATAAACAAATTATAAGCTTTTTGTATATCATTTATATCAACATTAAATTTCTTTTCAGATATTACTTTATTACCTTTATAATCTTTCTTTTTATAAGTGATTTTTTTGAATTCTTCATCGCCTACTTTTAAATATCTTACTAATACGCAATTACTTAATACTTTTAATATGTTTCTTTTTCCTAATTTAATATTTTCCTTTTTTAGATAAATATCTTCAATTCTACTCTTTCTTATTACTTTAAAACCTTGTTTTGATAAAATCTTATCAACCTCACTTAAAGAATTTTCAACTTTTACAGTTATTTCAATTTGTCTCATAAATAATCTCCTTTACTTCTTTATTTATTCTACTTAATGATTTTATTATATCACTATTTTCTAAAGCATAAGTTATTCTCATAATAATTTTATCATTTTTTGGCCATGATATTGACTGACCAACTAAAAATTTAACACCACAATTAATATATAAATGTTCTAATAATTGTTTTTCTGTTTTTATATTAGAGTGATTCTTAAGTTCAGTAAAATCAACTATCATAAAAAATCCAGACTCAGGAATAATATCAACTTTAGCATATGGTATACCCTTATTTATTTCATCCATAGTTAGATTACTGTTATTTCTAATTTCTTTTAAAATACTAATGTAGTATTCACTATTCTTAATTGATTCTATTCCATTGATCAATGCTAAAGACAAGTCTCTTTTATAAATATATTTTTTAATAATATCATTAAAGTATTTTTTATATTCTCTTTTGTTTTCTTGTGAATTATTAAATACTCCACAAAGTGCTGATAATTGTAATATTGAAGATGAATCCATATTATAAAAAACATTATTTCTTATAAGACTAATAATTTTATCATTTGCTACTATTAAACCACTTCTAGTGTTGGCCATAGCATATGATTTTGAAAGACCAAACATTGAAATTGAATAATCAAAATATTTATCTATTGTTCCAAGTGGCTTTGCTAAATTATTTCTATCATAAGATAAATCTCGATATATCAAGTCATCAATTATAAATATATCATTTTTTATTGCAACTTCACCAAGTTCATTTAAAATATTTCTTTCCTTATTACCTATTACTGTTCCTAAGGGATTATGTGGATTTATATTTAAAAATGCCCTTACTCTTGGTACATAGTCTAGATAATTATATTTTTGTTTTAACTCTTTATTAATATTTATTATTAATTTATTTAATGCAGATGAATTTATTAAATAATTATCTTCTTCCTCCAATTTAATACTTTCTACATTAATATTTAGTCTTTCTGGCATAAATGCAAATAAACCATAACAAGGGGATGTCATAATTATTACATCATACGGCCTAAAAATAGATTTTAGTATTAAACTAAATGCATCAGTTGTAGACATAGTTGGAATTACATTATTAAATGTGATATTCTTATTAAATCCAATATCAATTAAATAATCTGCAAGAATTTGTCTTAGTGATTCATCACCTGCTGCAGGACCATACTGATACATTTCGGTTTTTAATGCTTTTTTAATTTCTTTTATTGCTCCTGGATATGGTTTAAAACGTATTGGATCTCCACTTCCTAGTTTTATGATTTCATTATTATTTTCAAGATTATATAATTCATAGTCATAAAAATACCATGCTTCTTCAATACTTTTTACCATATTTGAAAACTCTTTTCCATCTTGCCTTCTTCCTATGTATGGAAATCCTCTTTTAGAAGTTAAATTAATATCTAATTTTAATTCATTATATAATATATCAATAATATTCTTCATAATCTACCTTACTAGTTGTTGTTCTATTCTTTTAATTGATGCAATTTGTATATTCATCCCATTAAAACTTACAATATCTCCAACTCTATGATTAAGTATTGCAAGCACTAATGGTGCTTCACAAGATAAAATATTTTCTCTTATGTTGCCTTCATTTGCTCCTAGTATTGTAAATTCTTCTTCCTCTTCATCCATAAATAATGTAACTTTGCATTTTCTGCTTACAGTTTGTCCATCCCAATTTTTATATTCTTCTGTGTCTTCGATAACTATAGCATTATTTTTTTCTTTTATAAGTTGAGCCCTTTTAGCAGGCAAACCATACATTGCTTTTACTCTTAAATCCATAAACTCTGGATTTTCTCTTATATCACTATCAAGTGAATCACTTTTACCCATTTGTAAAGTTGTATTAACATACTCATCATCAATAGCTTTAATATCGCTTTCAAGTTTTTCATATCCTTCTTTCGTATAATAACTCATATTATCACTCCTTACTTTTGTTCTTACTAATTGTAATATTTTACCATAATTATTTCTTCCATCTTTATTTATTCCAATTCCCCAAAAATTTTCTTTTACAGTATCTTCTACTATTTCCTCTTCATTAGTAGCAATTAATTTTTGACAAATATCTTCGTTTTGATAAAACTTGTATAAAACACCATAATACATAACATCACATTTAACTAATTTCCAAAATTTTCTGATTTTTACATTTCTATCTCTTCCAATCTCAGAAGCTTCTTTAGGTGTTCTTGCATTGATTATTTTTTTTCTTATTTGTTCATCTAATACTTTCATAGATTGAAAGTAATGTTCTGTAGTTTTGAAATAAGTATTATCTTCATAAAATCCATGACTTGAATATGATGCTAAATATCCAAGATCTCCAAATTCTTTATAAAAATTAATCATTTTTCACCTGACCAGGAATTAGATAATTATTATCTACATCCTTAAACTTAATTTTTATATCTTGATTTTTTAATTTTATATTTTTACAATAACTTACTTGTCCCTCTTTTGTAGCAGTGTTTGATAAATTTAGTTCTTGAATTACAATAGCATCATCATAATCACAACTAAGTCTCCATGCTTTTCCTTCTACTGTCATCTTACTATTTGTTTTTCCATAATTTCTTTCATGATTTAATGTTAGTGGCTCATCTTCTCTACTAACAAGTCCATTAAATTCATTAATTGCTCTTCCTAAATTACAAATAATACCAGTGTCTATTGTAAATGTTTTATCTATGAATGCACTTGCTGGATATGATGCATCTTTTAAAGCAGATGCATAATTACTAACCATTGGATAAATTTCATTCATGATGTATTGATATTTATAATCTTCAATAGTATTTTTAAATTTATTAGCAGTATTTACTAAATTTGACAAAATATTATCAGCATCTCTCCATGTTACTTTATCATAGTTTTCTTCTGATATTTTATTATCTTTTTTATATTTTAATAATTCATTTAAGAAAAACCTTTCAGTAATTATGAATCCTTCTTTTTGTCTTGTCTTTGTTTTTGGATAAAAACATATTCCATAATTTCCATTATCATTTAATATAGGATCTACTGAATAATATTTTCCATCAAGGTTTTCAACCATATAAATTTGTACTTCTTTTTCTATACAACTAATATTATTATCTATATATTTTTTGATACTCTTAATCGATTTAAATTCACTATTTAAAATTAATTTGTTAAATGTTACTCCACTATTATTTAATTCTAATCTATGAATTTTTGGATTAGAAATTTTAGTACTTATGAATTCTATGTTTTTGTCTTTTGAAATATATAAATAATTATTTGAACATATTACAAAATGATTATTGTAATCAAATGTAAATACTTTTTTATTTTCAACTAGTGGTTTATATCTCAATTCTACACAGAATTCTCTGTAACCAGAACCAGCATAATTATAGTATGGCTTATATGTTTTTAAAAAGTTTGTTATGTCTCTTTTATAATCTTCTCTAAGAAACTTACTAGTATTTTTACTACACCAACCTATTTCATATGGTGTAAATGATAACCTTACACCACCTAATGCATCATTTAATGTTGAAATTTTTTCATGCATTTTTTGTATCTTCTCATTAAATCTACTATAGCCTACTGTTGAAATTCTTGTTTTAACACCCAATTCTTTATAACAGTAATAAATAAATTCATATAGATAATAATAGTTTCCAACATCATTATCTAAATATGAAAATATAACTCCATTTCTATGGGAATTTCTATCCCAAACAATTAATGGTTTTTCTTTTCTAGGTGAAGAATATTTAATTGCTGCGATAACATTTTTTATTCTATTTTCATTCCAAAAAGAAACATTACTACTTGCCTTTTTACTACATATTGAACAGCAATTTAAACATCCTACTTGTGGCTGAAAGTGACGAAGTTTTGAAAAAAAGTCTTCAGGCATTTTAATTAACTCTTGTATAATCTTTTTTCTTTCTTTATAATCTTCTTCTGATATTCTAACCTCATCTGATAATAAATATTCTTTCATAAGATCCTCCTTAAGGCTATAGTATCATAATTTTTGACATAAATAAAAATAATATATTTTTATAGTGCCATAAAAATATATTATATCTATTATTTATTTTCTTCACATACTAAATCAATAAATTCTTTTAATATTGGTGTAAGTAATTCTTCACAATATGCTATTCCTAATTGCAAATATGGAAGTTTACCATCAAATTCTATTATTTCAAAATCATTTCTATCTTCTAAGTTTCTTATAAAGTCTTTGAAAAAATATCCAACTCCCATTCCTTCTCTTATAAGTTCAACTATTGATTCAGTTGTCCATGAGTTAACACTTGATAACAAGTTAATATTTCTATCAATCATATATTTATTTAAGTCATTCATTGCTGGTGAAGTTGAAGATGGAAGTATTAATGGGTATTTAACTAAATCATTAACACTTTTTATTGAATAATTACTATGTTTCTTCTTTGAGTATGCAAAACAATTTGATAATTTTTTTAAGTATATCACTTTAGTTGTATTTGACTTAGGAGTCATAGGATATACATCTATAACTAAATCTATTTCTCTGTAAGCAAGCATTTGCATAATATTACTAGTAGGTTTTGTATATATTTCAAATTTTACATTAGAATATTTTTCTTTAAACTTATTAATTATTGGACAAAGACAGAAAGAACTTATATGTGATGGAGCTCCTACTTTTATTAATATATTATCATCGTTGTTAACATTATTTTCTCCCTCTGAAATTATATTAAATGCTGTTTTAATATATTTGTATAATTTATCAGCACTTTTAGTTGGAACTATTCCCTTATTATTTCTTATAAAAAGCTTACTATTAATTTGGTTTTCTAATTCCTTTAACGAATAACTTATAGCAGGTTGTGAAACATATAAAAGATTTGCTACTTTTGAAATACTCTTTTCTTCATAAAGATACAAAAATATTTTATATAAATTATAATCTGTACTCATAAATCACACCCCTAAATTTGCTTGTTATTATAACATATATTTTATTTTTATTCAATTAAAAAAGAGTTTATAAACTCTTTTAATTTTGAAATTGTGAATTATAAAGTTCTGCATAGAAACCATTCTTTTTAAGTAGTTCTTCATGTGTACCTGTTTCTATTACATTACCATCTTTCATAACAAGTATTAAATCAGCATTTTTAATTGTTGAAAGTCTATGTGCAATTATAAATGAAGTTCTTCCTTCTGTTAATTTATCCATAGCTTTTTGTACTAATTCTTCTGTTCTTGTATCAACGCTACTAGTTGCTTCATCAAGAATTAGAAATGGTGAATTTTCAATCATACCACGAGCTATTGTTAATAATTGTTTTTGTCCACTAGAAATAGATTCATTATCCTCTATTTTATAATTAAGTGTTTTTGGAAGAGTTTTAACAAAATGATCTACCCCTACTACACTAAGAGCATTCCATATTTCTTCATCACTTATACTTCCATTATTAAATTTAATATTATCTCTAATTGTTCCATTAAATAGCCAAGTATCTTGAAGAACCATAATGAATAAACTATGAATATTTTCTCTTGTTAATTCTTTTGTTGAAACTCCATCTATTTTAATATCACCACTATTTATTTCATAGAATTTCATAAGTAAATTTACTATTGTTGTTTTACCTGCTCCTGTTGGACCTACTATTGCTATCTTTTGTCCAGGCTTAACTTTACAATTAAAATCTTTAATAATAATTTTATCTTTATCGTAACCAAATTTAACATGATTAAATTCTATGTTACCTTTTACTTTAGATGGATCTAAATACTTAGTAATCTTTGATTCATCACTTAATTCTTTCTCTTCTATAAATTCAAATACTCTTTCTCCTGCGGCTGTTGCAGTTTGTAAATTTTGAATAGATGAAGCTATTTGAGAAAGTGGACTACTAAACAATCTAACATACATTATAAATGCAACGATTACTCCAAATGTAATACTTCCTTTTAATACTAAAACTGAACCTACTACACATACTGCTACATATCCAATATTTCCAATAAATCCCATCATTGGTCCCATAATACCAGATAAGAATTGACTCATTCTATTTGCATTATAAAGTCCTGTATTATATTCATCGAATGTTTTATTAGCATCTTCTACTCCATTATATGCTTTTACTACATTATGATTTGAATATATTTCTTCTATATGACCATTTAGTTTACCAAGTTCATCTTGTCTTGCTATAAAGTATTTTTGAGATTTCATAGTTATAATTGAAATAAATACAAATCCTATTAAAGATGAAATAATACTAATAATAGCTAGTATTACATTAGTTTTGAACATCATAATGAGTGAACCTATTAATAATGCAACTGCTGATACTAAAGAACCTAAACTATTATGGAGCGACATATTAATTGATTCTACATCATTTGTTACTCTTGATAATATATCTCCATAACTATGTGTATCAAAATATTTAAGAGGTAAATTATTTATTTTTCTAGTAATGTCTCTTCTTTGAGTTTTAGAAAAATCATTAGCTACTCTTACCATTAAATAGTTTTGTGTATAACTAAATAGTGCACTAAGAACATACATTACAACTAAAGTTAAAGCTATAGTTTTTATTTTATTTAAATCCATAGTTGGTTTAATTAAATCTTTTAAATTATCATCAAGTTGTTCTATTTGTTCATACATTTTTTCATTATCAGTTAGCATCATAAAATCAAGTAATTCAATTTTATCCATACTTGTAAGCATATTTCCATTTATTTCACTATCCGTAAATATAAATGTTTTTATAGTTGATGGTAAATTGATAATGGAAACTAGTTTTTCTTTATCATTTAGATTATTTACACTTGATAAGAAACTATTATATTCTTCTTTTTCTTCTTTTGTTAAACTATTTAAGATTTCTTCATCTAATATAATATTATTCTTTATATCCTTTTCTATATCATTTTTGATAATTTCAATATTTTTTGTATTAATTACAAGACCTTTAGATATTTCATCAGTCAGACTTTTTAATTTATCAGGTCCAATTATTGATAATACACTACTTAAAGCTGCTAGTACTATTGCTAAAAATATAAAGAATCTATATGGTTTTAAGTAAAATACTAATTTTTTTACTGCTTCTTTTAAATTCTTAGGTTTTTCTCCTGGAGCCCCTCTTCCAGCTGGACCATGTGGTCTTGCAGGTCTTTTATTTGTTTTCTCATTATTCATTTGAAAGCTCCTCCTTTGATAGTTGTGAATATGCTATTTCTTTATATACTTTACAATTCTTAAGCAGTTCTTTATGTGTGCCCATTCCTACACATTTACCATTATCTAAAACTATTATTTTGTCTGCGTTTTTAATTGTACCTATTCTAGATGCAACTACTAAACTTATAGCATCTTTTGTATATTTCTTTAATTCACTTCTAAGAGTATAATCTGTTTTATAATCAAGAGCACTAAATGAATCATCAAATATATAGATTTCTGGGTCTCTTGCGATTGCTCTTGCAATTGCTATTCTTTGTTTTTGACCACCTGATATATTTGTTCCACCTTCTGCTATATTTGATTCATAACCATTTTCCATTTTAAGAACAAAATCTTCTGCTTGAGCTACTTTAACTGCTTCTTTAATTGTATCTTCTGTAATATTATAATTATCTTTTTTACCATATGAAACATTATAATTAACGCTTCCATTAAACATTACTGCTTTTTGAGGAACATAACCAATCTTATCATATAAGTATTCTAAGTCATATTCTTTTACATCTACTCCATCAATTAATATTACACCTTCTGTAGCATCATAAAATCTAGGGACTAAGTTTATTAATGTACTTTTACCACTACCAGTAGAACCTATAATAGCTATCATCTGACCCCTTTCTGCTTTAAATGAAATATCTTTAAGAGTATATTCTTCTGAATCAGGATATTTAAAACTTACATTAATAAATTCTATTTCATGATTAGTTTTTGATTTTCTTAGTTTTCCACTTTTAATTTTAGTTTTTGTATTTAATACTTCATTAATACGATCTATTGATATAGCAGCTCTTGGATACATAGCAAAAATAAATGCAAACATTAAAAATGACATTATAACTTGAGTTGCATATGAAGTAAATATTATCATACTACTAAATAAATCTATTCTAAGTGATATTAGAGAACTATTAATAATAGATGCTCCAAAGAAATAAATAGAAAGTGCAACACCATTCATAATTAAATACATCATTGGTGACATAATAGCAATAACTTTTTGTGTAAATAATAATGTATTTGTTAATTTTTCATTTTGACGTTCAAACTTCTTTTCTTGATATTTTTCTGCATTAAAAGCTCTTATAACTCTAATACCTTTTAAGTTTTCACGAGTAAGTTCATTTATACCATCTATCATTTTTTGTATTAATTTAAATCTTGGTAATACTGTTGTCATAATTAAAGCTACACCTATTAGCAATATAACAACAGCTCCTCCAGTAATAATAGTCCATGTAAAATTTTTACCCATTATTTTCATTATTGCCCATACCGCAGTAACTGGTGCTTTAATTATAGTTTGAAGTCCCATGATAAGAAATGATTCAACATTAGTAACATCATTAGTTGTTCTTGTAATCAAACTACTTGTATTAAATTTCTTAATTTCTTCCATGCTAAATAAACTAACTTTTTTAAATAGTTTTTCTCTTATATTTTTAGAAAATGATGAACAACTATTAGCAATTATATATCCAACTATAATAGCGCAAATCATACTTAAAAAAGCACATATAAGCATATATATACCTTGTGTTAGTATTTTAGATGTCTCACTTCCAGTTTGAACAAGTGTTGTTATATTGCTCATATAATCTGGTATTTTTAATTCTAAAAATACTTGTAACACTATAAATATAAATGAAATAAATATTGCTATAATTTCTTTTTTATTAAAATTCTTTAATATATTAAGCATTTTTTCACCTCAATCTTAATTAATTATACTAATATTAAAATATATGTCAACTTATAACATTTATAATATACATAAAAAAATAGGTTATTTCTAACCTATTTTATTGGACATAACATTCTATTTCTTTTTCTTCTTATATAACTTCCTAACATTCTTCCAAGTTCTAAAGAAAGATTAAAAGCTCTTACAATAGCATTTAACATTGTAGAATTTAATGAACTTCCACCTTTTATATCATATAATTCAGCTTCACTCATTTTTAACAACCAAGTGGTCTATAGTAGCCATCGAAAACTCCAATTATGAAAGATATTACATAACTTGCAATACTAACTATTACTCCTTTTGCAAATCCTCCATGTATACTTCTTAGTTCTTCTTCACTTAACATAACCACAACTCCTTTCTAATTTATATTTGCTTGTAAATAAATCAATTATTTCTTTTTTATGTGAAATATAAATAATTGTTTTATCATTATAATATTCTAATATCTTATTTATTATTTCTTTCTCTTCATCAAATCCAACTTCACTTAATGCTTCATCAAGTACTATATAGTTACTATTTTTTAGTAAACTTCTAGCAAGTATTATTTTTTGTCTTTCTCCTCCTGATATATTAAAGCCATCTTCTTCTATAACAAAATTGTTTCTATTAAATTTAGAATCTCTAAATGTATTTAAGTTACATATATTAATTACTCTTTCATACTCATCTTCACTAATATTCTTATTAATAATAATATTATTTATTAAAGTATCATTATTAATAAAACTGTTTTGTGATACATATGTAAAATTATCACTAATAATATAATCACTCATATCCTTTAGATTAATATTGTCAAAA
>AUXO013037834.1_pt1 | contig 15027 bp, 11 predicted proteins | sample 768731 | NCBI WGS metagenome assembly AUXO01 (sample SAMN02715735, study PRJNA202380) | gut metagenome | biome: sheep rumen | host: Ovis aries | place: New Zealand: Palmerston North
GAAGGTTACCCGGCATACCTCGCATCCCGTCTTGCACAGTTCTATGAGCGTGCGGGACATGTTATCTCCCTCGGCAAGGAAGGCCGTGAGGGCCAGCTGTCAGCAATCGGCGCCGTTTCACCGCCCGGCGGTGACATTTCCGAACCGGTATCTCAGGCTACTCTTCGTATTGTCAAGGTATTCTGGGGTCTGGATGCGGATCTGGCGCATCAGAGACACTTCCCGGCCATCAACTGGCTGACCTCCTACAGTCTGTACCTTGACAGTATGGGTCCATGGTTCGATGAGAATGTAGGGCCGGACTGGATGTCTACCCGCCAGAAACTTATGACGCTGCTCCAGGACGAGGATTCTCTCAATGAGATCGTTAAGATGGTAGGTATGGATGCTCTCTCTCCGCAGGATCGCCTGAAGATGGAAGCGGCACGTTCTATCCGTGAGGACTTCCTTCACCAGAACTCTTTCGATGAGATCGATACATACACATCACTGCAGAAACAGTACAACATGATGAGACTGGTCTATGCATTCTATGCAGAAGGTGTAAAAGCTCTTGAGAAGGGTGCAACGATCAACAACCTTGTCAAGATGCAGGTCCGTGAACGAATCGGTCGTTATAAATACACAAGAGAAGAGAATATTCAGGAAGAATATGAAAAAATCGGCAGAGAGCTGCTTTCTGAAATCTCCGGCGTGATCGGAAAGGAGGACTAATATGCCGAAGGAATATCGCACGATACAGGAGGTCGCCGGACCTCTGATGCTTGTAAAGAGCGTTGAAAACGTAAAATATGATGAGCTTGGTGAGATCGAGCTTGCAAACGGCGAAACACGTCGATGCAAAGTCCTCGAGATCAACGGTTCCGATGCCCTGGTCCAGCTGTTCGAGGCTTCAACGGGTATCAACCTCAGTAACAGTAAGGTCCGCTTCCTTGGCCGCTCCATGGAACTCGGTGTTTCCGAAGATATGCTCGGACGAGTTTTCGACGGTCTGGGACGTACCATTGATGACGGTCCGGAAATTCTTCCGGACGAGAGACGTGATATCAACGGCCTTCCGATGAATCCGGCAGCCCGTGAGTATCCGTCCGAGTTCATTCAGACAGGAATTTCCGCTATCGACGGTCTGAATACACTTGTCCGCGGACAGAAGCTTCCGATCTTCTCGGCATCCGGTCTTCCGCATGCCAATCTCGGAGCTCAGATCGCCCGTCAGGCAAAGGTCGTCGGAACAGACGAACCTTTCGCGGTAGTATTTGCCGCCATGGGTATCACATTTGAGGAGGCGAACTTCTTTATTCAGTCTTTCCGTGAGACCGGAGCGATCGACCGTACGGTCCTGTTCATCAATCTGGCCAATGACCCGGCTGTCGAGCGAATCTCCACACCGCGTATGGCTTTGACGGCAGCGGAATATCTTGCATTTGAAAAAGACATGCACGTTCTTGTCATCCTTACGGATATCACGAACTATGCGGATGCTCTTCGTGAGGTCTCGGCTGCCCGTAAGGAAGTTCCGGGACGCCGCGGCTACCCGGGATATATGTATACTGACCTTGCTCAGATGTATGAAAGAGCAGGACGCCAGAGAGGCAAGAAGGGATCCATCACGATGATCCCGATCCTCTCCATGCCTGAAGATGATATCACACATCCGATTCCTGACCTGACAGGTTATATCACAGAAGGACAGATCATTCTGAGCCGTGAGCTCTACAGAAAGGGAATCACACCGCCGATCAATGTTCTTCCGTCTCTTTCCCGTCTGAAGGACAAGGGTATCGGTGTCGGCAAGACACGTGAAGACCACGCTTCTACAATGAACCAGCTGTTCGCAGCCTATTCCCGCGGCAAGGATGCCAAGGAACTCATGGTCATCCTCGGTGAAGCCGCTCTTTCCGATACAGACCTTCTGTATGCGAAGTTCTCGGACGCATTCGAGGAGAAATACATCTCCCAGGGCTATTTCACAGACCGTACCATTGAGGAAACACTCAATATCGGATGGGAATTGCTTCGCATGCTGCCGAGGTCTGAGCTGAAACGTATTAATGATAAGATGCTTGACAAATACTATTGATGATCTTTAATATGATTATGCGCTGTCAAATGATGCATGTGCTACAGGTATCATTTGACAGCTATACAGGAAGGAGTGAGGACGATTGGCATCCAAACAGGTAAATCCGACCCGAATGGAGCTGACCCGGCTCAAGTCAAAGCTGGTCACGGCTGTTAAGGGCCACAGACTGCTGAAGGATAAGCGCGATGAACTTATGCGTGAGTTCCTGGATCTTGTCCGCGAAAACATGGCACTCCGGCAAAAGGTGGAAGAGGGAATCAGACAGGCCAACGTTAACTTTGTTATTGCGAAAGCCGGCATGTCTCAGGAGGCGCTTCGAGAGGCGCTCATGGCCCCGAAGCAGGAAGTCGCCCTTAAGGAAGGGACGAAGAATGTCATGAGTGTTAACATCCCGGTATTTGACTACGATACCAGGACGTCTGATCCGAATGACATCTACTCTTACGGTTTTGCATTTACATCCAGTGATCTTGATGGAGCTGTAAAGTCTCTTGCGGATATTTTACCGGATATGCTGAAACTGGCAGAGGTCGAGAAATCCTGTCAGCTTATGGCGGCAGAGATCGAGAAGACCCGCAGACGTGTAAATGCGCTGGAGCATGTCACCATTCCCGAAACCCAGGCAGGAATCAAGTACATTACAATGAAGCTTGATGAGAATGAGAGAAGTACTCAGATCAGGCTTATGAAAGTAAAAGATATGATGCTGGAGGAAGCACACGGGTATAGTGAGAAATAGAGTTCTTAAGTCAGCAGTATTATTTGCAGTATTCATTTTCGGAGTATTATTTTTTTCATTATTTATGAATACACAGGTAACAGAGAGTGCGTCGGATCTTTCAGATTCGACGCTTCCTGTCATGTGTATAGATATTAACGGCAATCGAGTCAACAGGATGTTCGGCTATACGGAAGAAATGATTCCTTCCCAGATGAGGGAGTCAGTCATTCCGATGACGACAGACAGAGAATTGACGGTCTCTTACAGGGCTTTCGATCTCAGCGTCTCATCCGTCACATACGAGGTGACGGCCCCGGATACGGGAACGGTCATAGAAAATGCCAAAATAGGAAACTTCAAACAGGATGGGGATTATCGGACGGCGACATTTTCACTCTCCGAACCGATCCTTATGAATCGTGAGTATCCGATCAAATTCACGATACAGACGTCCGCGGGAAGTATCTATTACTATTCAAGGCTTCTGCAGAGAGCGGACCTGCTCACGGAAAAATATGTACAGTTCGTCTATGATTTTTATGAGACATGTACGAACAAGAATGGTGCCGGTGAGCTGAACACGTATCTTGAGACGGATGATACCGTGAATTACAATTCATTCACGGAGGTCAACCTGAAGTCGACATTTGATCAGGTCACATGGGGTTCTCTGGGACCGCAGGTCTATCGAAAAGCCATACCGACGATCTGTGATATTAATCAGGAGACATGTTCCATCACGACGGATTACCTGATCAGTGCGAACGACAGGAACGGCGACACGGAATTCTACCATGTAAAAGAATTCTATCGCATGCGTTATTACAATGACAGGATCATGCTCCTCGATTTTAACAGGAAGGCTGTACAGATCTATGACGGATCGCCGGGATCGATCTCGGCAAACGGTGTTTTCCTGGGAGTAGAATCGAGAAGTATTCAATATAGAACAAATTCGGATTCGACGATCGTTGCGTTCGTGAACGATGATTCCCTGTGGGAATATAATGAGCGGGCACAGAAACTGGTGAAGGTGTTCAGCTTCCACGACACATCTCAGGGCGCGGATGAACGCTATGATCACGATGATTACGGGATCAAGATCATTCGTGTCCAGGAATCCGGTGACATCGATTTCATTGTCTATGGCTATATGAATCGCGGAGTTCATGAGGGAAGATGCGGCGTCTCGATTTTCCATTATCACGGTGAAGGCACGGCGGTGGAAGAGCAGGCTTTTATTCCGTATCGGATGTCTGCCGGTAAACTGGAAAAGGAGCTGGAGAGGCTCTGCTATGTGAATGCAGCGGGTACCGCTTATCTTTATCTGAACAGGACGGTTTATCGCGTGGAGCCTCAGACAGGGGATGTCGTCGAGGTGATCTCCGATATTAACCCGGACTGTTTCGTATCTTCCGTGACCAACAGCCGGATCGCCTGGATGCAGGAAATGGAAACGAACACCTCTACCCGTATTACGGTGATGGATCTTGACAACGGAGAATCCCATGATATCCGGGCAGGAAAAGATCAATATCTGAAAGCCCTGGGATTCATCAATGATGACCTGATTTACGGTCTTGCCAATATCGGAGACATTACGGTCCAGCCGGCCGGCGATGTCATATTTGCAATGAAAGAGCTGAAGATAGAGTCTTTCGACGGTACTCTGGTCAAGGATTATAATCCTGATAACTGCTGGGTCTCTGATATTACGATCACGGAAGGTCTGGTGGAGCTTACGCGCGTCACGAAAACAGAAGCCGGGTACACCATGGCATCCACTGACAACATCATGAACACGAGACAGATCGCGTCATCTTCCATTGATGTGGATGTGACTGTGACCGGAAGACAGGGACAGGTCCTTACCATTGAAATGCTGGATCAGCAGAGAAATATAAATCCGGTCGTGACCAATTTTGTTCTTCGTCCTTCTGTCAATGAATCGGATATAGAACTTGGGATCGATCCGGAGGATCCTTACCCGCTTTACTATATTTATGCCTACGGAAAACTCCAGAAGATCCTGACGGATCCGGGCAGAGCCGTACGGGACGCGGATGAAATGGTCGGCGTCGTGCTGAATTACCAGGGTCAGTATGTATACGAGCGCGGAAACAAGGAAGTCGAGAATGAACTCTACAATGAAGATATACCGCAGGGTATCTTCTGTGGTTCTTTAGTGGCGGATGAACTGCAGAAAGAGGTCGGGGATCAGGCATTCATTATGAATCTCAGTGGGTGCACACTTGATCAGGTCCTCTATGAAGTCTCGAACGGACGGGCAGTTGTTGCGCGTCTTCCGGACGGTCAGACGACAGTCATTGTCGGATATGACCGGTATAACACGCTGCTGTATAACTTTGCCGACGGATCCCACTACTACATGGGAATTAATGACAGCACCGCTGCGTTCGAAGCGGGCGGCAATGTATTTATAAGCTATGTGGAGCCGCAGAAGACGGTCAAGGGTTGACAGGATCTGATCTTTGCGGGCAGCCGGCACTTCTTTAATTGACATACTGCAGCACTTTGGTGTAGTATTGTGATGAATTTTAATTACGGGACAGATCATAATTGACAGGTCCCGATTTATGAAGGAGGAAACAAAAATGACAAAGATGAAGAAATATATGGGCCTTGCACTGGCAGGTGTTATGGCAGCAGGTCTTCTCGCGGGATGCGGTTCAGGTTCCGGCAGCTCATCGGGCAGCGCATCTTCCGACAGCGGCGAGCTTAAGTGGGTCATCGGCGAAATCGGACCGGTAACGGGCCCGGTCGCTGTTTACGGACAGGACGTCGCAGATGCCGGCCAGATCGCAGTTGATGAGATCAATGCCGCGGGCGGCATCAACGGCTATCAGATCGAATATGTTACTGCCGATGATGAGCATGATCCGGAAAAGGCTGTTAACGCCTATAATTCTCTGAAGGATAAGGGCATGCAGATCCTTCTCGGAACAGTCACTTCCGGTCCCTGCACCGCTGTCGGCGCCGTTACGCTCGAGGATAATATGTTCCAGCTCACGCCGTCCGGATCCTCCAAGGATTGTATCGCAAATGACAATGCGTTTGCCGTATGCTTTAACGATCCTCAGCAGGGAACAAAGTCAGCAGAATATATCGCATCTCATTTCGCAGACAAGAAGATCGCTGCTATCTATGACAGCTCAGATATCTATTCTTCAGGTATTGAGACGAACTTTGAAGCAAAAGCGAAAGAGCTTGGCCTGAATATTGTTGCTACGGAAGCATTCACACAGGATACAGCTACAGACTTCTCCGCACAGCTTCAGAAGATGAAGGATGCCGGCGCTGATTTCGTATTCCTTCCGATTTATTACAGCAATGCGGCGACGATCCTTACACAGTGCAACAATATCGGTTATGCCCCGACATTCTTCGGATGCGACGGTATGGACGGTATTCTCAGCATGGAGAATTTTGATACATCTCTTGCAGAAGGTCTTATGCTCCTCACACCGTTCGCAGCGGATGCGACGGATGATCTCACGGTCAACTTTGTTAAGAAGTTCGAGGAAGCCTACGGCAGAACACCGAACCAGTTCGGTGCTGATGAGTATGATGCTTTCTATGCTGTCAAGGCTGCAATCGAGAAGGCAGACCTTACACCGGATATGAGCACATCCGATCTCTGCGAAGCTCTTAAGACAGCTATTACAGAGGTCGAGGTAGAAGGTCTTACAGGAACGATCACCTGGTCCGCAAGCGGTGAGCCGGATAAAGAGCCGAAGGCCGTCGTGATCCAGGATGGCAAGTATGTTTCCATCGAGGACTGATAATTAAAAGATGAGTGTTTTCCGGCTGTACGGAAAACACTTTACAAAGCTAATATTTGGCCGTACACGATCTGCGGGTCGCAGACGTGTACGGCCTTTTCACTTGTTCTTTACGGAAATTTAATAAAATGCTATAATAACTCATTATTGTTCACTATCAAACAGGATGAGAGGGTTTCAAAATGGTTAGTTTCTTTACACATCTGATCAATGGCCTCAGCCTGGGCAGCATCTATGCTATCATAGCGATCGGCTACACCATGGTCTATGGTATCGCAAAGATGCTTAACTTTGCTCATGGCGATGTTATTATGATCGGAGCATTCATGGCTTACACGATTATCAGCACCAGGGGACTCCCCACACCAATCGGTATTATCGGAGCAATTGTCATCTGTACGGTCCTTGGTATATGTATCGAAAAAATAGCATATAAGCCTCTTCGCAAGGCAGGATCGCCTCTCGCTGTTCTGATCACTGCAATCGGTGTCAGCTATTTTCTTCAGAATTCCGCACTTCTGATTTTCGGTTCTGATCCGAAGATGTTTACTTCGGTCGTTCCGTTCCAGTCAGTAAAAATAGGTCCTTTTCTTATACCCGGAACGACGATCGTCAGTATTGTTGTCAGCATTGTCCTGGTGACAGCCCTGCAGACGTTCATCAATAAGACAAAACCGGGTCAGGCCATGCTCGCCTGTTCTCAGGATCGTGACGCCGCTTCGCTTATGGGTATTTCCGTGAACGGTACGATCACACTTACATTTGCGATCGGGTCCGCTATGGCAGCGATTGCCGGAGTTCTTCTGTGTTCCGCCTATCCGACCCTGAGTCCGACGACCGGCGCAATGCCGGGTATCAAAGCTTTTGTCGCTGCAGTCTTCGGCGGTATCGGTTCTATCCCGGGTGCTATGATCGGCGGACTTGTTCTTGGTGTGATCGAGATTCTGAGCCGGGCTTACATCTCGTCACAGCTCTCGGACGCAATTGTTTTTTCTGTGCTGATTATTGTTCTTCTTGTGAAACCTACCGGTCTTTTCGGTAAAGTTATTCAGGAAAAGGTTTAAGGGGGGTGTGTGAATTGAAAGCGAAATTTGCAGCAATGGATGCGACCTCCAGAGACGATTTCATAACATATGGGGGGCTTCTTGCAGCCTTCTTAATTGTTCTGATCCTGTCGGGGACCGGCATGTTGAACAGTCAGATGAAGGGCCTTCTGGTCCCTCTGTGTGTGTATTCGATCATGGCGATATCCCTGAATCTGGTCGTCGGCATCCTTGGCGAGCTGTCGATCGGCCATGCGGGCTTTATGTGTGTCGGAGCCTTTGCGAGCGCGTTCTTCTCCAAGGTAACGGTGGGATCCATGCCTGATTTATTAAGGTTTATTGTTGCCATTATCATCGGCGGCATTGTCGCAGGTATTTTCGGTTTCCTGATCGGTATACCGGTCCTTCGCCTTCGCGGCGATTATCTGGCTATCGTAACGCTTGCCTTCGGTGAAATTATCAAGAATATTATTAATGTTCTGTATATAGGCAGAGATGCAGACGGATTTCATTTTTCCATCACGAGTGCCAATGATCTCGGTATGGACCTTGCCACCGGTGAAATTATCATCAACGGTCCGCAGGGTATTACGGGAACACCCAAGGATGCAACGTTTACGATCGCCTTTATTGTTCTCATGATCTCTCTGATCGTTGTGCTGAACCTGATCCATTCAAGAGACGGACGCGCGATCATGTCTGTACGTGATAATGCGATCGCCGCTGAGTCTGTGGGCATCAATGTTACAAAATATAAACTGATCGCGTTCACGATTTCAGCTGTTATAGCAGGATTCGCAGGGGCTTTGTATGCTCATAATCTTGCGACGCTCATCGCGACACCGGCCAGATTCGGTTACAACATGTCGATCATGTTCCTGGTATTTGTTGTTCTCGGCGGTATCGGAAGTACAAGAGGATCCATCATAGCGGCTGTTGTTCTGACGCTTATACCGGAAGTACTGCGTTTTATGGCGAACTATCGTATGTTGATCTACTCAATCGTTCTGATCGTCATCATGCTGATCAACTGGAGCCCGTCAGTGAAGGGATGGCTTGATAAAAATATATACAGTAAGATACCATTTCTTAAGAAGTTCAGAGAAAAGGAGGGCAGATAAGGATGGCACTCCTCGAGATCAATAATCTTGGTATTCAGTTCGGTGGTCTTCGGGCTGTCGATGATTTTAAACTCAGAATTGAAAAGGGCGAGCTTTACGGCCTGATCGGTCCGAACGGTGCGGGAAAGACGACGGTATTCAACCTTCTGACCGGAGAATACAAGCCCAATGAGGGCGTTATCAAACTGGATGGGCAGGATATCACCGGAAAACGACCGATCGATATCAATAAGGCGGGAATCGCCCGTACTTTCCAGAACATCAGATTATTTAAGAAGCTTTCCGTTCTGGATAATGTTAAAGTAGGTCTTCACAATCAGTACCATTACTCTACCGCTGTATCGATCCTGCGTCTGCCAAAGTACTATGAGGTGGAGAAGCAGATGAATGCGAGAGCATTGGAACTCCTCAGTGTCTTCGGACTTGAGAAAGACGCAGAGTCCACACTGGCCTCAAATCTTCCCTACGGGCAGCAGAGAAAACTGGAGATTGCCCGCGCGCTTGCGACGAACCCCAAGCTGCTCCTGCTGGATGAGCCGGCAGCCGGTATGAATCCGAACGAGACACAGGAACTGATGGATACGATCAAATACATTCAGAAGAACTTTGATATGACGATCCTTCTGATCGAACATGATATGAAACTTGTAGCCGGCATCTGTGAGAAGCTGACAGTACTCAACTTCGGCCGCATCCTGACACAGGGGGATACGAAGACCGTGCTTGCGAATCCGGAAGTCATAAAGGCATATCTTGGTGATGATTAAAGTACAGGAGATCAAGGGAGGAAAGTAATACGATGGCAATGCTTAAAGTCACGGATCTCCGAGTGAATTACGGCGTCATTCCGGCGCTCAAGGGGATCTCATTTGAAGTCAATCAGGGGGAGGTCATTGCTCTTATCGGCGCGAACGGTGCCGGGAAGACAACGACTCTTCATACGGTGACCGGTCTGATATCGGCTGCTTCGGGCAAGATCGAATTTGAAGGAAAAGACATCACCCACACGCCCCCGCACAAAATTGTGGCCATGGGTATGGCTCACGTTCCTGAAGGACGGCGGGTATTTCCGGATATGAGCGTTTATCAGAATTTGATGCTGGGAGCTTTCACGAGAAAAGATCCGGAGGAGAAGGCAGCTTCTCTTGAATGGGTATATCAGTGTTTTCCGCGCCTGAAGGAGCGTTCAAAGCAGATGGCGGGAACTCTCTCCGGCGGCGAACAGCAGATGCTGGCTATGGGGCGGGCTCTGATGTCTCATCCGAAGATCATTCTTATGGATGAGCCGTCCATGGGTCTGTCTCCGATCTATGTAAATGAGATTTTTACAATTATCGAGACGGTCTCATCTCAGGGGACAACAGTCCTCCTGGTAGAGCAGAACGCAAAAAAGGCTCTTTCGATTGCAGACAGAGCGTATGTCCTGGAGACCGGAAACATTACGACAACAGGTATTGCGGACGATCTTCTTCATGACGATGCGATCCGCAAGGCATATCTGGGTGAGTAAGGAGGTATTGCTATGAATCAGAAGATCGTCATCGCAATCAGCCGCGAATACGGGGCAGGTGGAAAGATCATCGGCGAAATGCTCTCGGAAGATCTGGGAATACATTATTATGATAAGGAACTCCTGAAACTTGCTTCTGAGGAATCCGGCATCAATGAAGCCCTCTTCAACAAGGCGGATACGAAATTCACCGGATCCAATCTCCTTCATAAAATAATGAAATCCATCTACAGGGGTGAACTGTTGTCTCCGCAGGACAGTGAATTCACATCAAAGGAAAATCTGTTCAACTATCAGGCTAAGGTCATAAGGAAGCTTGCTGATGAGGAGGCCTGTATCATTGTCGGACGCTGCGCTGATTTTATCTTGAAGGATTATGATAACGTGATCCGGGTCTATCTGCACGCGCCGGAGTCATTTCGTCTTGAGGAGGCCGCTAAGAGAATGAGCCTTCCGTTCGATAAGCTTCAGAGGTATGTGGAGAAGGAAAATGCTGCCCGCGCAGAGTATTACAAGTATTATACCGGAATCGAGTGGACAGATGTGCGTCATTTTGACCTGAGCCTGGACACATCAAAGCTGGGTCATGAGAGGTGTGCGGAACTTATAAAAGGATATATGAAACTGAAATTTGAGGGGTTGGAATTCTGATTTAAGCGGTCTCTTTTTCATGCAGACTGCATGCATCCCGCAAAAAAGCCGGCTGCAATCATAAAGATCAAATCAGATCCGGGGCTGTCGTATATGGCAGCCCCGGATTTGATTTGTAAGACTATTGAAGCAGGATGTCAACGGAGTTCAGGGATAAAAGCGTGGATTTGCATGGAAATGGGGGGTTTCTGCAATGCTTTTTCAGACAGATATGATATTATAGAAAGAGAGTGAACCTGCTCTGGAGACGGAAAAAATGAACGCCGGGGCGTTCTTGATCAAGGTTGTGAAAAGGAAAGGTACAGATATGGATAAGGAAACCAGACCCTATGTTTCATGGGAACTTGTCGGGAGCTTTATGATCGATGCATTCAAGGCAGCGGGCCTTCCGGAAGAGGATGCGAAGATTTGCGCGGATGTTCTCATGGAGAGTGACAGACGAGGAATCGAGAGTCATGGAGTGAATCGTTTCAAACCGATTTATATTGACCGTATTAATAACGGCATTTTAAATACTGTCACGAATTATGAGATCATTAAGGAGACTCCGACGACGCTCGTAGCCGATGCGCATGACGGCATGGGCATGGTAGCCAGCTATAAAATGATGAAGGCGCTGATCGAAAAGGCGAAGCTTTACGGACTCGCAATGGGAGCCGTGAGAAATTCTTCGCACTATGGCATTGCCGGCTACTGGACAACGATGGCTACAAAGGAAGGTCTTCTCGGAATAACAGGCACGGATGCGCGTCCGTCGATCGCTCCGACTTTCGGTGTAGAGAATATGATGGGGACCAATCCGATGACATTCGGTTTTCCGACGGATGAGGAATTCCCGTTCGTGCTTGACTGTGCTACGTCGACTGTTCAGAGAGGAAAAATCGAGTATTATGCCCGTGAAGGGAAACCAACGCCGGCCGGAATGGTCATCAGTCAGAACGGTGAGGCTATGACAGACAGTAAAGAGATCCTGGATGCGTTGGTAGCCGGAACAGCAGCGCTTGCCCCGCTCGGCGGGATCGGGGAAGAGATGGCCGGATACAAGGGATATGGTTACGCAGCGGTCGTTGAGATTCTTTCCGCAGCTCTTTCCGGCAATGTTTTTATGAAAGATATCACCAGCAAGGCACCGGACGGAAGCAGGCAGCCCATCTCACTCGGGCATTTCTTCCTGGTCATCAATCCGGATTTCTTCCTGGGCGGGGATGCCTTCCGAAAGACCGCCGGAGATATCTGCCGTGCGCTCCGTGCATCCAAAAAGGCACCGGGACAGGATCGGATCTATACGGCCGGTGAGAAAGAGTGGGATGTATGGCAGATCCGTAAGGATAAGGGAGTGCCGATGGGAGAGGGCGTTCAGAAGGACTTCATAGCCGTTCGTGATATGTATGAACTTCCATATAAGTTCCCATTTGAAGAATAAAGCGTAAACGGCGGGCAGAGGGTCTGAGAAAGGCTCTCTGCCCGAAAATTCTGGAAAAGAGCTCAAGATATGAATTCACAAGGCAAATATTCTGATTGCACTTGAATATTCTGAAAATAAAATTTAAAAGAGAAAAATGATAAAAAACTGTTGACAAAAGAGCAATCTAAATGTAAAATAACATCATCAAGAAAAACAAATTACAAAATTCAAACAAGGAGGAAAGTCCATTGGAAATATAAGTTCAGAAGAAATCCTTTCATCTTAAGAAAAGTCCAGTTCTATCAATTCCTAAAATCCCGGATCATTCTCAGGAAGAATGATAGTTGATCAGGAGCCAGGAGTTCCTGAATGGGTTATAAGAAAGAAGAGCATGGATACTCTTTTAAGAATTGAATTCCAGAAGATTTTCGGTTTCATCTTTATTCAGTACAGTAAACAGTAGATTTATTGAAACATTACATTCAGCATTCCGAATCCTTAGTAAATAAAATCACTACCAAACCTAAGAAAAAAACCTGTAACAAGTAGAAAAAGAAGAAACTAACGGCTGATAAATTGATCTGGAGGATATTCCGATGAACGGTTGACGTCCTTATGGACTTAATCAATAAAGGTACCTTAACTAAGCGAGAGGAGGTTATACAGTGAAACTTCTAAATATTCATTAATAGGGCTATCCAAATTGCAGTGATCAGAGAAAAGCGTTTGGATAGCCCTTAAATTTTGTCTTTCTTTCTAATTGAACGAACCCTGTTCTGGAGTAAAATGATCCGCAGCCATGAGCTGCTTTTTTTGTTCTTCATTTAAAGAAATTGCATGGGGAGACGCTTGCCACGATCCGCTTTGTGAATTACAATGACAATATACCACCGGACCGGATGAGTTTTCTTACAAATCGTCAGGGGAAACCGGAAAGTGGATACAAAAAAATCAAAGGATGGAGTATTATGATCAGACTGATTGCCAGCGATATCGACGGTACGCTTGTAAGAGAGAGTTCCCACCATATTAATCCCGAATACTATGATGTGATCCGTGCCCTCAAGAAAAAAGGAATACGTTTCTGCGCATGCAGCGGAAGACAGTACAAGAGCATACTTGAACTTTTTGCCCCTGTTGCCAATGATATTTATTTCATCGCGGAGAATGGAGGCCTTCTGCGCACAAAAAATGAGATCCTGTTCCAGTGGACGATTGCGGAGAAATATATTCATCCTCTGATTGCGGATCTGCGCCGGGAGACGAACTCGGATATAACGATCAGCAAGGCGGAGTGCACCTATACAGAATGCGGGACTCACAGGGATCCTTTCGTTTTCCTGAGAGATTCATACAAATATGCGGTAGAAGATCTCTACAGCCTTGATTATATGGATAAAGCAGGTGTGTTGAAGTTCTCAATGTATCATCCGACGGATGCGGAGTCCGACTGCGATTGGCTGTTCAGATCACACTGGGCAAATAAAATGAGGATTGTATGTTCAGGTGCCAACTGGGTGGATATCTGTGCCATGAACGCAGGCAAGGGGGAGGCCTACGCACTGCTTCAGGAATATCTCGGTATCGATAAGGAGGAGACAGTTTATTTCGGCGATAATATGAACGATCTGACAGCCTTCGGAGAGACCGGAACGAGCTATACGGTTGCCAATGCACGTTCCGAAGTTCAGAATGAGGCAGATATTGTCACCGCATCGTATAAGGAAGACGGTGTACTGAAAGTATTGAAAAGTTTCCTGTGAAAATGGAAGTTCAGTGATTCCGGGGAAAGATGGTCCCCGGAATTCTTTTTTAGAAAGCGAAGGTTCATCCTGAGTATTTCCCGTCTCCCGTCCGGGGGAAAGATAGCAGGCGGAGGTTGCAATTTAGCAGGGAATGTTCTAAAATCTACGAATAGCACATTGGAATCAATTTATTCAAGTGCATACGGATCATTAGAAGGATCTCAAAAAAAAGCTGCGAAGCGCGGTTCATTGGAGAAGAAAAATGGAAAAGCTAGTTACAGTCAGAGAGTTATTTAAAGAAACCGATAAGTTTATTGACAAGACCGTCAAGGTAGGCGGATGGGTCAGATCGATCCGCGGGTCAAAGGCATTTGGCTTTATGGTGCTGAGTGATGGTTCTTTCTACAATACACTGCAGATCGTCTTCCATGATAAAATGGATAATTTCACGGAGGTCAGCAAGCTGAACGTCGGTTCTGCAGTCATTGTCACGGGAACACTTGTCGCCACACCCGAAGCAAAGCAGCCGTTCGAGATTCAGGCCGATACAGTCGAAATTGAAGGGGCCTCAACACCGGATTACCCGCTTCAGAAGAAGCGCCACACACTCGACTATCTGCGCACAATGCCTCACCTTCGTCCGCGCACGAATACTTTTCAGGCTGTCTTCCGCGTCCGGTCTTTGATAGCTTATGCTATTCACAAGTTTTTTATGGAGCGTGATTTTGTGTATGTTCATACCCCGATCATTACAGCGTCTGACGCTGAAGGAGCGGGAGAGATGTTCCAGGTGACGACGCTGCCTCTTGACAAGCTTCCGATGACGGAGGATGGAGCGATCGATTACAGTAAGGACTTTTTCGGAAAGATGACCAATATGACCGTTTCCGGTCAGTTGAATGTGGAGCCTTTTGCAATGACGTTCCGCAATGTTTACACATTTGG
>AUXO018191180.1_pt1 | contig 15024 bp, 8 predicted proteins | sample 768731 | NCBI WGS metagenome assembly AUXO01 (sample SAMN02715735, study PRJNA202380) | gut metagenome | biome: sheep rumen | host: Ovis aries | place: New Zealand: Palmerston North
GCCGCGGCTTTCCGTTGGCCATGCACAGCGCATCGTAGTCGGCCTTGAACGATGGAAGGTCAGCAATCTGCAGGTCGGTGCACAGCAGATAGTCGAGCGCAACGATATTGTCGGGGTTGGAACGCACCAGTTCACGCAGAATGGTGCGCGCGTGGTCGCCGATGCGCAGCGTGTCCTGCTTGTTGACCATCGTGCGCTTGGCCTCAATCTCCTCGCGCACAGCCGGGGTCATGGTGGCAGGATGGTGGGCCACGGCCCATCGCCTGTAGGCCAGCGTGTTGCTCAGGATATTCAGATATTTGCACGCTGCCAGCGTGTCGGCCGTGACGAGATTCACCTCGGCCATGCGTTTTAGCATGCGCGCATTGTGGTTGTGCGGTGAAAAAGTGGAGGCCAACAGAGCCGCGCGCTCTGCGTACATCATGTCGCCCACCGTCCAGTAGAGCTCGGGCATCGTGTTGATGATGAGCTTGGGCGTGGTGGGGCCCACGGTGTAGAGCGTGCCCAGTTCGGTGGGCTGGGTGCTGAGCAGCACATCGGGCAGCCGTCCCTGCCGCGCCATGACCATATTATAAAATAGCGTTTGCAACGGCGTGGGGTGCTCGGTGCTCTGCACGGTGGCCACAATGCGGTCGTAGCGTCCGAAATAATAATTATTGTCGGCCTCGAGGTCAGCCTCAAGGTCAAAATCGGGTTTTGACAGCCGGCCCACACTAGGCCACGCCAGTGCGTCGTCCAGGCGCAGATAGCATTTTTCAGCCGCCACCCACACCTCGAAGGCCGTCACTGCCAAAGCAAGCATCCAGGCCATGAGATAGTAGCGGTTCTTATGCTTGTGGCAAATGACATCGGCCACCCACAGCGCCATCAGCACCCATACGCCGTAGCCGGCCATCCAGTAGGTGGCACCGGCCGCGATGGGATAGAAAATGGCCGGCCACCAGTGGTTGTGGTTCCACACCATCGATGTGGCGATGAAGGCCGCGATGCCCAGCGCCAAAGCCACGAGACTCGACAGCTCGTGCCCGGCATCGAAAAATGTGACGGCCTCGACGGTGGCCAGCACCAGTGCCAGCATGGTGGAAACCGACGGCGCCAGCCCGAGCCTTCGCGCCGCAGCGCGCGCGAGTAATGCAGTGCCAATGAGCGCCAGCGTGAGCACGGCAGGACCTGCATAGGCGTAGTAGAAAAATTGGGTAAGGAAGTCTCCCGCCAGGCATGCCAGCCACGCCGGCTTGTCGAAGTAGCCGAGCAGCTGCGAAGTCGTGAAGGTGAACAGATGGTTCTGCTCGTTGAAAAACAGATGATAGCGATAGAACCACTGGAAAAACACAAAACAGGCTGCCGTCCACAAGAGCAGCAGCGTCACACCCGGCCATCGAGATTCGCACGCTTTCATAACGATGCCGAAATTACTAAAAAAAAACGAACCCTGCAAATACGCCCGTCTAAAGCCTACTGCCGTGCTCATAAAAAACGAAAAACAAATAAAAAAACGGGCGCAGCCTGCAAGAGTGGCTGCGTCCGTTTAATCTCCCGGCAAGAGGTGCCGGTGGCGTCAGTTGTTGAAAACAATCTGGCCCGACCGGGCATCCAGCACGATGGGCTTGTCGCGTTCCACACGGCGGGCAATGATTTCCTTGCTCAGCGGATTCAGCACCATGTTCTGGATGGCACGTTTCACCGGCCTTGCACCGAATTCGGGGTCGTAACCGGCGCCGGCCAGCAGTTTCACGGCAGCTTCGGTCGCCTGCAATTCGATGCCGCTTTCGGCAAGCATCTTCTTCACTGCGTTCAGCTGCAAGTTCACAATCTGCTCTATCTGCTTCTCGTCGAGCGGCGAGAACATGATCACGTCGTCGATACGGTTCAAGAACTCGGGCCTTATGGTCTGCTTGAGCAGATTCATGACCTCGCCACGCGTGGAGTCGATGATTTCACGCCGGTTCTGGTCCGTGAGATGCTCGAAACGCTCACGAATGAGGCTCGACCCCAAGTTGCTGGTCATGATGATGATGGTGTTCTTGAAATTGACGGTACGCCCCTTGTTGTCGGTGAGCCGGCCGTCGTCGAGCACTTGCAGCAACACATTGAACACGTCGGGGTGGGCTTTCTCGATTTCATCAAAAAGAACCACCGAATAGGGCTTGCGCCTGACGGCCTCGGTGAGCTGGCCGCCTTCATCGTAACCCACATAGCCCGGAGGGGCACCGATGAGCCTGGTGGCTGAAAACTTCTCTTGATACTCGCTCATGTCGATGCGCGTCATCATGTTCTCGTCGTTGAACAGGTAGTCAGCCAAGGCCTTTGCCAGCTCGGTCTTGCCCACACCGGTCGTTCCCAGGAAGATAAACGACCCGATGGGCCGCCGCGGGTCGTTCAGGCCGGCCCGGCTTCTCCTCACGGCATCGCTGATGGCCTTGATGGCGTCGTCCTGGCCCACGACACGCTTGTGCAACTCGTCCTCCAGGTGCAGCAACTTATCCATTTCGCTCTGCAGCATTTTGGTCACAGGGATGCCCGTCCAGCGGCTCACCACATCGGCAATGTCGTCGCTGTCGACCTCTTCTTTGATGAGCGCCTTGTCGCCCTGCATGGAGCGCAATTTTTCTTGAATCTGCCGGTTCTGCTCCTCCTTCTGGCGGATGAGTGAATAGCGAATCTCGGCCACCCGGGCATAGTCGCCATTGCGCTCGGCCCGCTCGGCATCGAAGTTGAGATGCTCGATGTCGATTTTATTCTGCTGGATGCGGTTGATGAGCTCTTTCTCATTCTGCCACTTGGCTTTGTAATCGCGCTCCTGTTCCTTGAGCTCGGCAATGTGCTTGTCGAGCTGGGCAATGCGTTGCTCGTCGCCGTCGCGCTTGATGGCCTCGCGCTCAATCTCCAGTTGAGAAATCTTTCGACTGATTTCGTCCAATCCCTGCGGCACCGAGTCCATCTCGATGCGTAACTTCGCGGCAGCCTCATCCACCAGGTCGATGGCCTTGTCGGGCAGGAAACGGTCGCTGATGTAGCGCTGGCTCAGCTGCACGGCCGCAATGATGGCATCGTCTTTGATACGCACCTTGTGGTGATTCTCATATTTCTCCTTCAGGCCACGCAGAATGGCGATGGCGCTCTGCTCATCGGGCTCGTCGACCATGACAATCTGGAACCGGCGCTCGAGCGCCTTGTCTTTCTCAAAATATTTTTGATACTCGTCGAGTGTGGTGGCCCCGATGCTGCGCAGCTCGCCACGCGCCAAGGCCGGCTTGAGAATATTAGCCGCATCCATGGCACCGCTGCTCTTGCCGGCACCCACCAGCGTGTGAATCTCGTCGATGAACAGGATGATCTCGCCGCCGGCCTGCGTGATTTCATTGATGACGGCCTTGAGCCGTTCCTCAAATTCTCCCTGATACTTGGCCCCGGCGATGAGTGCGCCCATGTCGAGCGAGTAGACTTGCTTCATCTTCAGGTTTTCGGGCACGTCGCCGCGCACGATTCGCTGGGCAAGGCCCTCGACGATGGCGGTCTTTCCCGTTCCGGGCTCGCCGATGAGGATGGGGTTGTTTTTGGTGCGCCGGCTCAGGATTTGCAGCACACGCCTGATTTCATCGTCACGCCCGATGACAGGGTCGAGTTTTCCCTGCCGCGCACGCTCATTGAGGTTGATGGCATATTTGCTCAGCGCATGGTATTGTTGCTCGGCTTCCTGGCCGGTGGCCTTCTTGCCCTGACGCAGCTGCCCGATGGCTTCCTTGAGTTCTTTCTCGGTGAAACCGGCATCTTTAAGAATGCGCGATGCCTGTGAGTTGACTTGGAGCAATGCCAGCAAAATGGCCTCGATGGTGACATATTGGTCACCGTTCTTCTGGGCGATGTCGGTCGCCTTTTGCAACACTTGACTGGCTTCGTTGCTCAGATAGGGCTCACCACCGCTCACGCGCGGCAGAGAGCTCAACTGCGCCTCAAGCTGACGGTCGACCAGCGACGGTGTGATGTCCAATTTCTGAAAAATGAACTTCACCACAGCCTCGCCCTCGGTCATCACAGCCTTGAGCAAGTGCAACGGGTCGATGGCTTGGTTGCCTTCGGCGCGCGCAATGTCGATGGCTTTCTGCACCACCTCTTGGCTTTTGATTGTGAAATTGTTGAAATTCATATTGTTATTCTCCTTTCTATTTGCGTTTTATTGATGTTTCCAAATCGGGCACTTGCAAGCCTTGTGCCACGACCGATTTGAAAGTGAATGACTGACAAAATGGCAATCTGTGCCACAAATTGGCACACAACATGACAATGCCCCGCAGTCTTGGTGAGAATATGGCCTATAAAATATGTATATACATAACCGAAAACTATAAATTTTAGTTTTTCTTGAAAAATTTTCCCGAAAAATTTGCACGAGTCAACATTCTATTTTATATTTGCATAAAATTTACGCAAAATCAAATAATAATTCAAAAATAATGCAATTATGGAATCAAAAAAATTTTTACTCAACGAAAAAGACATTCCTCAAGTATGGTACAATGTAATTGCCGACATGAAGGTGAAGCCGCGCCCGCTCATCAATCCGGGCACCAAGCAGCCGCTCAAAGCCGAGGATTTGTATCCGCTCTTTGCCAAGGCATGTGCCGACCAGGAGATGAACTATACCGACCGCTATATCGAGATTCCAGATGAAGTGCGCGAACTGTATCGCATTTACCGTCCCACGCCGCTGGTGCGTGCCCGTGGACTGGAAAAAGCGCTCGACACGCCCGCGCACATCTATTTCAAGAACGAAAGCGTGAGCCCAGTGGGTTCACACAAGCTCAATTCGGCCATCGCCCAGGCCTACTATTGCAAAGCCGAGGGGGTGACCAACATCACCACCGAGACCGGGGCAGGGCAGTGGGGAGCGGCCTTGTCGATGGCAGCCAAGCATTTTGGCCTGGAGCTGGCGGTGTACATGGTGAAAATCTCCTATGAGCAAAAGCCTTACCGGCGCTCCATCATGCAGACCTACGGCGCCGAGGTGATTGCCTCGCCGTCGATGTCGACCAAGGCCGGTCGAAAAATCATTACCGACCATCCCAACTACAGCGGTTCGCTTGGCACCGCCATCAGCGAGGCTGTGGAGCTGGCCATGAGCACGCCGAATTGTAAATATGTGCTGGGCTCGGTGCTCAATCATGTGGCATTGCATCAGACAGTCATCGGGCTTGAAGCCGAGAAGCAGATGGAACTTGCCGGCGAATACCCCGACACGGTGATTGCATGCTTTGGCGGAGGCAGTAATTTCAGCGGCCTCGCCTTCCCCTTCCTGCGTCACAACCTGAGCGGAGAACGCAACACCCGATTCATCGCAGCCGAGCCCTCGTCGTGCCCCAAACTGACGCGAGGTGAGTTCCAATACGACTTTGGCGATGAAGCCGGTTACACCCCGCTTATTCCCATGTACACACTGGGACACAACTTCTCGCCGGCCAACATCCACGCAGGAGGACTGCGTTATCACGGCGGAGGCGCCATAGTGAGCCAGTTGAAGCACGACGGCCTGATTGATGCCGTCGACATTCCACAGCTCGAAACATTCGAGGCCGCCACGCTCTTTGCCCGCACCGAAGGCATCATCCCGGCGCCCGAATCGTCGCACGCCATTGCAGCGACAATACGCGAAGCCCTCAAGGCCCGTGAAGCAGGCGAGCAGCGTGTGATTTTGTTCAACCTCTCGGGCCACGGCCTGATTGACATGACGGCCTACGACCGTTATTTCTCGAATGATTTGGCCAACTATGAAGTGGGCGACGAGGAAATTCGGCGCAACACAGCCCAGCTGGAAAAAATCATCTGAAACCCAACAATATTCTTGCTTCATCAGAAATTTAAGTTTGTGGGGCACGGTCTACGGCGATGGACCGCGCCCCACATTATTATTGCCATTTTAGATAAATCAGGCGGCGTTGAGGCATAAAAAATGAAAAAACCATGTTTTTCATTTTGTTCTGCGCCCGGCTTGCACTAATTTTAGATAAATCAGGCTGCGTTGAGGCATAAAAAATGAAAAAACCATGTTTTTCATTTTGTTCTGCGCTCAACTTGCACTAATTTTGCCTCCATGATTTCAATACAGGGACTGAAAATGGAGTTTGGCAGCGAGCCGCTGCTCGATAACATCAATTTCGTTATCAATCAAAACGACCGGATAGCCCTGGTGGGGAAAAACGGCGCAGGCAAGTCTACCATGTTGAAAATCATCGCCGGCTTGCAACGCCCCACTGAGGGCACTGTCTCATTGCCCACCGACGTCAGCATAGGTTACTTGCCGCAACAAATGCGACTCACCGATGAACGCACCGTCAGGCAGGAAGCGGCATTGGCGTTCAGCCACATTCACGAGCTCGATGAAAGCATCGACAGGCTGAATGCCCAGCTACAACACGCCACCGACTTCGATAGCTCGCAATATAACAACCTCATCGAATCACTGGCAAGCAAGACCGAGCTGCGTGCCATGATGCAGGCTGATAATGCCGAGGCCGAGATTGAGAAAACACTGACGGGACTGGGCTTTGAGCGTGCCGACTTTGAACGGCCCACCAGCGAGTTCTCAGGTGGGTGGCGCATGCGCGTGGAAATTGCCAAGCTGCTGCTCCAGCGGCCCGACGTGCTGCTGCTCGACGAGCCCACCAACCACCTCGACATAGAGTCGATTCAATGGCTTGAGGGTTTTCTGAAGACACGCAGGGGAGCGCTGGTGCTCGTGAGCCACGACCGCGCTTTTCTCGACAATGTGACGACCCGAACGATTGAGATATCTCTGGGACACATCTATGATTATCAGGTGAACTACAGCCGCTTCGTGGATTTGCGCAAGGAGCGCCTCGAGCAGCAAATGCGTGCCTACGACAACCAGCAAAAAATGATTCACGACACCGAGGCATTCATTGAGCGCTTCCGTTACAAGGCCACCAAGGCTGTGCAGGTGCAGAGCCGAATCAAGCAACTCGACAGGCTGGAACGCATTGAAGTGGACGAGGTGGACAATTCCCGCCTCAGACTCCGATTCCCGCCCGCTCCACGTTCGGGCGACTATCCGGTGATTGCCGACGAGCTGCGCAAGGACTATGGCACACTCAATATTTTCGACCATGTCACCTTCACCATCCGTCGAGGTGAGAAAGTGGCGTTCGTGGGCAAGAACGGTGCCGGAAAATCGACGCTGGTGAAGTGCATCATGAATGAGATACCCTTCGAGGGCACGCTGAAGCTGGGCCATAACGTGATGATAGGTTATTTTGCGCAAAACCAAGCCCAAATGCTCGATGAGGACCTCACCGTTTATGACACCATCGATTATGTGGCCACCGGCGATGTGCGCACGCGCATCAACGACATACTCGGAGCCTTCATGTTTGGCGGGAAAGCATCCGAGAAAAAAGTGAAAGTGTTATCAGGTGGTGAGAAAAGCCGGCTGGCCATGATTCGATTGCTTTTGCAGCCTGTCAACCTCTTGATTCTTGATGAGCCGACCAACCATCTGGACATGCGGACCAAGGACATCCTGAAAACTGCCTTGCAACAGTTCGACGGCACACTCATTGTCGTGAGCCACGACCGCGATTTCCTCGATGGACTGGTGGAAAAGGTCTATGAATTTGGAGAGCACCGGGTGCGAGAGCATTTGGGGGGCATCTACGATTTCTTGGCCAAGAAACAACTGGGCAGTCTGCAGCAACTTGAAGCGCGCCTTAAACCTACCGCCTCAGTCACTGCGCCGGCTGCCGTGAGTGCCGGTCGCCTCAGTTATGAAGAGCAGAAAGAGCGCGAACGCCGTGTGCGACAAGCTGAAAAGCGGGTAAAATCCCTTGAGCAGCAGATTGAAATGCTGGAAAGCGACATTCGCGCTATCGAGGAGGAACTGGCCGGCGGTGGCAATGCCGACCCAGGCATCTATCAGCGCCATGCCACACTCAACTCCGAACTGGAGCGCGTGATGAATGAATGGGAATTGGCCGGAGAAGAACTTGAAAAAATAAAAACGTTATCAACATAAAATACCCAACCCGATGAAACAATTTTTGATTATGGCAATGCTTGCCTCATTGACTTTGAATGCCGGCAACATCGAACGCGGTGTGGACCGGAGCAATCTTGACCCAGCTGTAAGCCCGGGCGAGAATTTCTATCTCTATGCTTGTGGAGGATGGATGAAAGCCCATCCGCTCGACCCTCAGTATGCTCGTTTTGGCACGTTCGACCAGTTGGCCGAGAACAGCCGTGAGCAGGTAAAGGACATCATTACATCGCTCGGAACCGGCAATCAGCAGGGAAGCATCCGGCAAAAGGTGGGCGACCTCTATGCCATGGGAATGGACAGCGTGCGACTGAACAACGAAGGGGGGGCGGCACTGACGGCCGACCTCGCCATCATTAAAAATGCCAAGCCCGCCGACTTCACCCGCCTGGTGGCGCGTCTGCAACGTGGAGTGAGCAGTCCGTTCTTCGACGGGTCGGTCATGGCCGACCTCAAGAGCAGCAATGAGAATCTGTTCTATCTCACCCAGGGGGGCATCGGCATGGGCGACCGGGACTACTACCTCGACAACGACAAAAACACGGCTGCCGTGCGCCAGGCCTATGTGGATTACATCAACCGCCTGTTTGTGCTCACCGGAAGCAAAAAAGGTGCTGCGAAGAAAGCGGCAGCCAATGTGATGAAAATAGAAACCGAGCTGGCGCAGGTGGCCATGACACGCGAGCAAACCCGCGATTACAGCCGCCTGTACAACATCATGAGCCTCGATGAACTCAAGAACCGTTATCAAGGCATCAACTGGGAGCAATATTTCGGCGAAATGGGCTGCACGGTGAAGCGCGTGTGCGTGTTTCAGCCAGCCTCACTGGCCTGCGTGAGCAACATGCTTCAAAATTATAAAGAGAACGTAATCAAAGACTATCTCGCCTTTAAATATATCGATGCGGCAGCTCCTTATCTGAGCGACGACTTTGTCCAGGTTCACTTTGACTTCTACAGCCGTGCCATGAGTGGCAAAAAGGTGATGCAACCCCGATGGAAGCGCGCCTTGAATGTGCCCAACACCCTGCTGGGCGAGGCCGTGGGCCAACTTTATGTGGAGAAATATTTCCCCGCCGAATCCAAGAAGAAAATGCAACGGCTTGTCGACAACCTGAAGGTGGCTCTGGGTGAACACATCGCATCGCTGACGTGGATGAGCCCCAAGACCAAGGTGAACGCTCTTGTGAAGCTCAACAGTTTCACGGTCAAGATTGGCTATCCCGACAAGTGGCGCGACTATTCCGGCCTGGCCATTGACGCATCCAAACCCTACTGGGAGAATGTGAAGCAGGCCCGCACTTTCCTGGCCGATTATGAGATTTCACAACTCGACAAACCCGTCGACAAAGAACGTTGGTACATGACCCCCCAGACGGTCAACGCTTATTATGAGCCCAGCAGCAATGAAATTTGTTTCCCGGCCGGAATACTCCAGAAACCATATTTCGACCCCGAGGCCGACGATGCGGTGAATTATGGCGCCATCGGTGTAGTGATTGGCCACGAGATGACTCATGGATTTGACGACCAGGGGCGTAATTTCGACCACAACGGCAATATGGTTGACTGGTGGACGGCCGAGGATGCCGAGCAATTCAAGGTGCTGGCCTCGAAATTGGGTGCTCAGTACAGCGCCGAGATTGTGGCCGATGACGTGCATGCCAACGGCGAATACACCATGGGCGAGAACATCGCCGACCATGGCGGCCTGCGTGTGGCATACAGCGCATTCAAAAAGACTGCTCAAGGCAAGGCCGATGAGGCCATCGACGGATTCACCCCCGACCAGCGCTTCTTTTTGAGCTATGCCAATGTGTGGGCAGCCAACATCACCAAAGAGGAGATTCTGCGCCGCACCAAGGTCGACCCACATTCGCTGGGCGTGAACCGCGTGAACGTGGCCATCCGCAACCTGGAACCATTCTTCAAAGCATTCAACGTCCATTCCGGCGACAAGATGTGGCGCGCACCTGAGGACCGCGTCATCATCTGGTAAGACGGGCTGCGTTAAGTCAATCCATTTCGCACACTGCGATTCTCATTGCCCTGAAACAGGGCAGGGGAGTCGCAGTGTGTCATTGGTGATGAATGGCAGCGTATCAACTAAAATGGTTTTGATGCCATTTGCCGACTCACAATATGCAAAAATGGGTGGCGTTCCGGAAAATTTCAAAGTAAACTTTGGTTTTTCACTCACCGTGCACTAATTTTGCCAAAAATTTCATCTTATGAATTTTGAAATCAAAGCTACTGCAGCCGGAAGCAATGCACGCGCCGGACTCATCACCACCGACCACGGCCCCATCGAGACCCCCATTTTCATGCCGGTGGGTACCGTTGGAGCGGTGAAAGCCGTACACATGACCGAGCTGCGCGACGACATAAAAGCCCAAATCATCCTGGGCAACACCTATCACCTCTATTTGCGCCCAGGAATGGACATCATGCAGCGTGCCGGTGGGCTTCACAAGTTCAATGGCTGGCAACGTCCCATCCTTACCGACAGCGGTGGTTTTCAAGTATTTTCCCTGGCGGCGAACCGCAAGCTGCGAGAAGAAGGCGTGACATTTCGAAGCCACATCGACGGGTCGAGCCATCTGTTCACCCCCGAAAAGGTGGTCGACATTCAGCGCATCATCGGCAGTGACATCATGATGGCGCTTGACGAGTGCCCGCCGGGGACCAGTGAACGCGACTACGCGCGACGCTCGCTCACACTCACCCACCAGTGGCTGAAGCGCGGCTGGGAACACTTTCGCCTCACCGAACCGCTTTATGGTCACAGGCAGACTTTCTTCCCCATTGTGCAGGGTTGCACATTCAAGGATTTGCGCCAGGAATCGGCACATTTTGTGGCCGATTTGGGGGCCGAGGGCAACGCTATCGGTGGCCTGGCAGTGGGAGAGCCCACTGAGGTGATGTACGACATGATTGAGGTAGTCAATGACATCCTGCCCGCCGACCGTCCCCGCTATCTCATGGGCGTAGGCACTCCGGCCAATATGCTCGAGGCCATCGACCGCGGTGTGGACATGATGGACTGCGTGATGCCCACGCGCAATGGCCGCAATGGCATGCTCTTCACCCAGCATGGCATCATGAACATGCGCAACCGCAAGTGGGCCGACGACTTTTCACCCATTCAAGAAGATGGAGCATCAATTGTGGACCGCATTTACTCCCGCGCCTATCTGCGGCATCTGTTCATAGCCCAAGAAATACTGGCCATGCAGATTGCCAGCATCCACAATCTGGCATTCTATCTGTGGCTCATGGGCGAAGCCCGCAAGCACATTCTTGCCGGCGACTTCAAATCATGGAAAACTGATATGGTCGAAAGGGTACAGCGACGATTATGAGCGACTTGCAGCAGCACGCCACCACGGCGGCACAGATAAAATCGAGATTGAGCTGGAAATGGCCCTTCAAATGGCGGGCGAAACAGTTCGACCTCTACATCGTGAAGAACTTCCTCGGCACGTTCTTCTTTGCCATCCTGCTGCTCATGGCCATCGTCATCATGTTCGACGTAAACGAGAAACTTGACGCCGTGCTCACCGCCCCTGTGAGTGAGACGATATTTAAGTATTTCATGAACTTTCTCCCCTTCATCGTGAGCCAGTTCAGCCCATTGTTCACCTTTATCTCGGTCATCTTCTTCACATCGCGCTTGGCCGACCGCAGTGAAATCATTGCCATGCTCTCGAGCGGCATCAGCTTTCATCGTCTCACCGTCCCTTATATTTTCAGTGCCACTGTGATTGCAGTGCTCACCTATCTGCTGTCGGCTTACGTCATTCCGCCGGCCAACATTGCCCGCATCGAATACACCAACAAGTGGGTGAACAACAAAGAGGTTCTTTACGGTGACAATATCCAGTTGCAGGTGAAACCCGGTGTGATGGCCTATCTGGCTCGCTATGACAAAGTGACGGGCAGTGGCTACCGCTTCTCGCTCGAACAGTTCGACGGCAACACGATCACCTCGCGACTCACCGCCGAGACGGTGCGCTATGATTCGGCCGGGTTATGGACGCTCAACAACTACACCATACGCCGGTTTGACGGCTTGAAAGAAACCAAAATCGGGGGAGCCCACATCGACACTATGCTCAACGTGGAGCCCCGCGACTTCCTCATCAGCCATAACGACGAGCAGACGCTCACCAGTCCCCAGTTGCGTGAATACATTCTCAAACAAAAGGACAGAGGAGTAGCCAACATCAAGAATTTTGAAATCGAATATGAACGGCGCTACGCCATGACTGCCGCCGCTTTCATCCTCACCATCATCGGGCTTTCGCTCTCTTCCAGAAAAGTAAGGGGCGGCATGGGCATGAACATCGGCATCGGCCTGCTGCTCAGTTTCTCCTACATCCTGTTCATGACCGTGACCAGCACGTTCTGCGTGTCGGGCTACACCAGTGCCCGCGTGGCCATGTGGATTCCAAACATTATCTACACCTTTATTGCGGCGTTCCTTTATGCACGTGCCAGCCGGTGACAACAAATAATTTTTTTAAAAAAATCGGGCAAATTCATTGGAATGTTGCAAGAAGAAAAAAAAAATTGTAAATTTGTCAAATCAATTAAGGGGGTTGCCATCGCGTCAGCTCCCATGAAATGTGTAGAACAACATTAGTAAAACAGATAACAACATGAAATTCAACATCCAAAGCAAACTGTTGCTCACACGACTCAATGCTGTGAGCAAGGTTGTAAGCTCCAAAAATGCTTATGCCATCCTCGACAATTTCCTCTTTGAACTGTCGGGCGACCGCCTGGTGGTTACCGGCAGTGACATGGAAACACGCCTCACCACACACCTCGAGGTTCAGGATGCCGAGGGCAATGGAAAGTTTGCCGTCGACGTGAAGCGCATCATCAACTTGCTCAAGGAGATGCCCGACACTGCTTTACGCGTGGACGTGAATGAAGAAACCCTGGAGGTGACCTTCAACTACGTGAGCGGTCATTCAAGCATGACTGCGCTCAGCGGCGACGATTACCCGGTGAAAGCAGCCAGCACCGGCGAGGTGAAGCAGCTGGCCGTGCCGGCCCGGGATGTGGCTGGCGGTATTGCGCACACGATTTTTGCCGTGGGGACCGACGACATGCATCCCCAATTCATGGGTGTGTACTGGGACATCAAGCCCGACATGATTATTTTTGTGGCGAGCGACTCGCACAAGCTGGTTCGCTACAAGGCCACGAGGGTGGCTCCAGGCTTTGAAAGCTCGTTTATCATGCCCTCCAAGCCGGCTGCCGTGCTCAGCAGCATCGTCGACAAGGCCGGTGTGGAGCCGGTTGCCGTGTCACTCGATGAGAGCAGCGCCACGTTCGAGACCAAGGATTACTCGTTATCGTGCCGATTTGTCAATGGCCGCTATCCCAAGTACGATTCGGTGATTCCCGAGAACAACCCCTATGAACTTTCCATCGACCGTGCCACGCTGCTTAACGCTGTGAGGCGTGTGTCGGTGCTTGCCAGCGTGGGCGGCTTGGTGAAATTCCAGATAGGCGAGAACAGCATCTTGCTTACCACGCAGGATTTGGATCACGCCACCAGCGCCGAGGAAACGGTGGCATGCGAATATAGCGGAGCGCCGATGACCATCGGTTTCAAGAACATGGACATCATTGAGGTGTTAAACAACATTGACTCGGAAACGGTGGTTGTGAAGCTCCTCGACCCGGCACGCGCAGGCATCTTCCTTCCTTCGGAACAAAAAGAAGGCGAGGATTTGCTGGTGCTGCAGATGCCGATGATGATTTGAACCGCGGCCCACTGGTGCGCGGCAAAGCAGAAAAGCATAACAAACACGCAATAAAGCTCTTTTTCTTTGACTTGACGGCACAGATTTCTCAGAACACGACCGAGGCTTTGGGAAATCTGTGCAATTTTTCAAAAATCAACTCATAGCTCGTCACTGATGAAACTTAAACTGAAAAATCCCATTATATTCTTCGACGTAGAATCGACCGGCCTGAATATAACCAAGGACCGAATCATTGAGATTTCTTATGTCAAAGTGCGTCCCGATGGAGGAGAACCCGAAGTGCGAACCTACAGAGTGAATCCTGAGATGCACATACCGCAAGAGTCGACCAATGTTCATCACATCACCGACGATGATGTGAAGGATGCCCCCACGTTCCGACAGATTGCGCAGACGCTGGCCAATGTGTTTGAGGGCTGCGACATTGCAGGCTTCAACAGCAACCAGTTCGATATTCCCATTTTGGCTCAAGAAATGGCCCGCGCCGGGGTAAATATTGATTTTGCGAGACGTAGGTTTGTGGATGTTCAGACGATTTACCACAAGAAAGAACGCCGCGACCTGGAGGCCGCCTACCGTTTCTATTGCGGCAAGGAGATGGAAAACCACCACTCGTCGGCCTGTGATGCCATGACCACCTACGAAGTGCTTATGGGACAGCTCGACCGCTATCCCGACCTTCAGAACGATGTGGATTTTCTGGCTGAATATTCCTCGCATAACAACAAAGTGGATCTTGCCGGGCGATTCATCTATGATGAACAACAACGGCCGGTATTCAACTTCGGCAAATACAAGGGACAACTGGTGACCGATGTGCTGCACCGTGACCCGGGCTATTATGCATGGATGATGCAGGGAGACTTTGCCGAGAACACCAAGCAGGCTCTCACTCGCATCAAGCTCAATATGAACAAGTAGTAAAACCATTCTCTTATTTCATGCTTGCAGGAAAACATATCGTTCTGGGTATTACCGGCGGAATTGCAGCCTACAAAGCGGCAACGCTTGTGCGCCTTCTGGTGAAAGCCGGTGCCGAGGTGCAAGTGGTAATGACACCTAACGCACGGCAGTTTATCACCCCTGTCACATTGTCGACGCTGAGTGGCAAACCTGTCATCAGTGAGTTCTTCACGGCCAACACCGGGCAGTGGAACAGCCACGTGGATCTGGGCCTGTGGGCCGATGCCATGA
>AUXO014044316.1_pt1 | contig 15021 bp, 12 predicted proteins | sample 768731 | NCBI WGS metagenome assembly AUXO01 (sample SAMN02715735, study PRJNA202380) | gut metagenome | biome: sheep rumen | host: Ovis aries | place: New Zealand: Palmerston North
CGCCGTCGACAGGACTTGAACCTGTGACCAATCGGTTAACAGCCGAACGCTCTACCTACTGAGCCACGACGGCACATTTTTCCATCTTACATATCATTATATGTTGTTATTCATATATATACTTTACTACAAAATCCTGTGAAAACAAGTACTAATTTTGTAGTACATATTAAGATATGTTTTCATAGTATATATACTTTGTGGCAGAATGAATTATCCAACAATTCTTAAATTGAATCAAAAAAGAAAAAAATGATAACTATATAGATTAAAAAAAACAAAAATAATAATATTTGAATAGTCTAAATTAGGAAGTATATATGTGGATTTAATAGAAAAAATAAAAAACAAAGAAATATTCGATTTGCTAATAGAAGCAAACAGTATTACCGAAAAAATACATGGAAAAGACATAACTTTGGAACGTGCTATCTTTTTATCATGGTGGTGTGAAAAGGGAGATTGTAAATTCTGTTACATGTCATCACAAAAGGACAGAATACAGGAACCTGAAAAAGCAAAAAGACACGTGAAAGGAATCTATGCAGAAGCAGAATTAACAAAACGTATGGGATGGAACATCGAATTTTTATCCGGAGGATATGGAATATACGAAACAAGTGAAATCAAGGAAATTTCACAGACTATATATGACATAACGGATAATCCTGTATGGTTGAACATAGGAATAACAGACGATTTGGATCAATATGGCGAAGAGATCATAGGAATAACAGGAGCAGTAGAAACACCAAACCCTAAATTCCAACATGAAGTATGTCCAAGCAAGTCATTAACAGAAATTAAGAAGATGCTAACACAAGCAGGAGAATTAGGATTTAAAAAGGCTATAACAATAATCATAGGATTAGGAGAGGAAATTGAACATCTTAATGATCTGTTCGATTTGATAGAAGAACTGGAAATAGATAGAATCATATTCTATTCATTGAATCCACATCCAGATACAGAGTATCATCTTACACCTCAACCGGCATCACTATATTATGCAAGTATCGTTGCAAGTGTAAGGATAAGATTCCCTCATATAGAAATTATTACGGGAACCTGGACAGATAATCTTGCAAACATAGGAGTACTTCTTAAGGCTGGAAGTAATGGAATAACAAAATTCCCCCTATTTAAGATGTACGGAAACCGTTTCGGTAGACGTGTAGAGGAAGAAGTCAAATGGGCCAATAAGAATCTGGTAGGTAGCTTCTCTGATATGGAAAGAATAGAAGGTCCTGACCCTCTACGGCCAGAATTAGATCCATATATCCAAAGATATATAGACATGTGTTATGAAAATAAGGACATAAAACGAATTTAAACTGATAAATTATCAACACATATACTCACTGATAAAATAATTGATAAAAAAATAAGATAAATTTAAATTACTTAGAAAACAAAATATAAATATAGAATATAATATTATTTTATCAAAAAACAAAAGATTATTTAAAAAGGATTATTTAATGGAGGAATACATATTACCGATATGATGTGTGGTTTAGAAATCCACGTACAACTAAATACAAACTCAAAACTATTTTGTAGCTGTCATACCAATTACCAATCAGCAGAAAATAACACGAACATTTGCCCAGTATGTTTAAATCAACCAGGAGCAAAACCTTACCCACCAAACCAGTCAGCATTGGACAATGCAATTAAAGTAGCATTGATGCTCGGATGTGACATTTCCGATGAAGTAATATATTTCATGAGAAAACACTACGATTACCCTGATTTATCAAGTGGATATCAAAGAACATCCGTCCCTGTAGGTATAAACGGTGAACTAAACGGTGTCAGAATCCACGAAATTCACGTTGAAGAAGACCCTGGACAATATAAACCAGACCGTGGTACAGTTGACTTCAACCGTTCAGGTATTCCGCTTATAGAAATTGTTACAGAACCGGACATGAAATCACCTGAAGAAGCAAGAAGCTTTTTAAATGAGTTAATACGTGTATTAAACTACAGTGGTAGTGCTCGTGGTGAAGGTACCATGAGAGCAGACGTAAACATCTCAATTGAAGGTGGAAAAAGAGCAGAAGTTAAAAACGTAAACTCCATCAAAGGAGCATATAAAGTTCTTAAATTTGAATTAATCAGACAGAAAAACATTCTACGTAGAGGTGGAACGGTACAACAGGAAACAAGAGCATATCTTGAATCACAGATGATAACTGTTCCTATGAGATTAAAAGAGGATGCTGATGATTACCGATACATACCTGATCCAGATTTACCACCTATGAAAATAGATCCGGCACATGTGGAAGAAATCAGAGCAAAAATGCCTGAACCAGCACATCTTAAAACTGCAAGATTCGTTGAAGAATATGGTATAGATGAAGCTGATGCAAAAGTATTGACTTCAGAACTTGAACTTGCAGATGCCTATGAAGAAGTTTGTAAAAAGGTAGATAATGAAGTAGCGGCAAGATTAATGAGAGATGAACTTAAACGTGTATTAAACTACAACAAAATCCAATTTGCTGAAAGTAAAATAACAGCAGATGACATCGTAGAGTTAATAGAATTAATTGAATCCAAACAGGTAACACCGGAAGCAGCACACAAGCTAATCGAACAAATGCCAGGTAACGATAAGACACCTACCGAAATCGGTAAGGAGATGGATATTATCGGTGGAGTATCAGATGATGCAATAGAAAATGCAATCAACCAGGCTATTGAGGAAAACCCTAAAGCAGTAGAAGACTACAAAGCTGGAAAAGAAAATGCTGTAAACTTCCTTGTAGGTCAAGTAATGAGATTAACACGTGGAAAAGCCAATGCTGGTGAAACGAATAAATCAATCAGAGAAAAATTAGATCAACTATAATTATACTTACAATAACGATAAAACACTAAGAAGGTGTAATGATGAGTGATTATAAAAAGGTCAAGGATTACATGACACGTGATGTTATAACAGTCACCCCTGACATGTCTATTTCTGAGATTAAAGAAATAATCAAAAAAACAGGACACGATGGATTTCCAGTGGAAAAAGATAATCAAATTGTTGGAATAATCACAGCTTCTGATCTTCTTATAAGAGATGTGACACCTACTGTAGAAGGTATGATGTCCGATGACATTGTAATTGCTAATGAAGAGTTATCAATAAACGATGCTGCTAGAGTGATGTTCAGAATGGGCATTTCAAGATTACCTGTGACTAATGAAAATAAAAAGGTTTTAGGCATAATTACCAACACCGATATACTTAGATCACATATTGAACGTTCCACGCCAGAGAAAGTAAACCAGTTCAGAACATCATTAGAACAGTTATATGACATTAAAACAGAACTGACTCATGAAAATGTTCATATCAGCAAATTAAAACCTACACAGGATAAGGTATATGCTGATGAACTGCAAGGAAGAACTTATGAAATTGAAAGAGGCCTTGCAGAGCCTATCATCGTGGTAAAATGCAGTGATGAGAAATATCTCGTTGTTGATGGACATCATCGACTTGTTGCATCCCACGAGATGGGCAATGAAAACATTAATGCATATGTAATTTCATTAAGCAAACCGATAGTTCTAGGATTAGAGAAAAACGCTGAAAAAAATGGCATCAGAACAATAAATGATATTGATATTATTGCCGATGCTCAACATCCACTAATAGCCATCACAGGAAGTTTAAGGGATAAAAATACTACCATAAAGAAGTGAAATGATGAAAGATAAAATAATAAGGGAAGTTTATGATACCTTGGTTGATAGAAAAAATAATCCTATAGACTCATATACTTCCAAACTAATGCAGGATTCTGATAAAAAGGCAGAAGACAAGATACTTGAAAAACTGGGTGAAGAAGCAACTGAAGTTATCCTTGCATCCAAAAACAATGAAGACTTGGTGCATGAATCAGCTGATTTAATATTCTTTACAATATTAAATCTTGCATACAAGGGTATTGCCTTAGATGATCTTTTTGAAGAACTGGAAAACAGACACAAATAGATTTATCTATCCTCCCCTCCAATAAATAATCTTTTTTTAAAACTGTCTTTTGAATTAATTTAACCTAAAAAAGTAGTGCTTGAATTTTATATGGATTAATGGGATACTACCCAGAAACGTCAGATTATATAATAATAAAGAATTATGCTTTTCAATTACTCATGATAAATCAGATTTTCTAAAAAATATAACAATATAAATCCATTTTTGAATTAAATTTGTTTAAAAATATGCATAAAAAGCAGAGCATTATTAACATATCAACAAAAAATATTAATATTATGTTAAAATAATAATTATATCATGAAGCTATCAAAAGAGTTACTTATCAAGGAAGCTAAAATTTTCTGTGACGAAGAGAATATCACCCAACACCCACAGTTAACAGGAGTAACAGATGGAAAAAGCATTGGAACCTATATTGAAAAAGAGTTCAAGGATTATCTAAGCAGCAAATACACATTCAACATGGGCTCAGTTGCCAATGGAATTGACTTTCCCGATGAAGACATCAACACTGACATTAAGGTAACTTCAAAGAGAAAACCCCAGAATTCATGTCCATTTACAGATATAAGACAGAAGATATATGGCTTAGGGTATAATATACTGCTATTTGTATATGACAATGATATAGATGATTATACCGATCTTAAACTGGAATCATGCACATTCATCAAAGCATCGGAAACAGGAGATTACAATTTGACAAAAAATCTCATCAAGATGTTAAAAAACAATAAAACGGCCGATGAAATAACGGATTACCTGATAGAATGTAAGGTACCTGGAACATATGAAACACTCAAGAACCTGGCATGTGAAATTATTGAAAACCCACCACGGCAAGGTTATCTAACCATATCCAATGCGTTACAGTGGAGATTAAAGTACAACCACGTTGAGAAAGAAAAATACACATTTGATGATACTTCAAAGAAGGAGTATGGAGATTATCAAACCCCCCAGTACTTTGCAGATATGATAGTAAAATACACAAAAGAGACTATGAAATTAAATCCGGATTTAATCATCGAGCCGACATGTGGTGTGGGAAACTTTATTAAGGCATGTAGAGAATATTACCCGAATACCTCCATTGTGGGAGTCGATATCAATAATGAATATCTAAGACAAATCAGTGACATTGACAACTTAACATTATACCATGGAAACATATTTGACTTTGACTTTAATTCTATAAAAAAAGAGTCCAACAGCAGTTACTTGATTATAGGAAATCCCCCATGGGTTACCAATACAAGATTATCCAAAATTGAATCTGATAACACTCCTCCAAAGCATAACTATAAACACCTGGAATTCTTCCATGCCATTACCGGCGAATCAAACTTTGACATATCCGAAAGTATAATATTGTCATTTGTCAATGAATTTAAAGAGTTAGATGCTTCGATTGTATTCCTATGCAAATATAAGGTTGCATGCAATATCTTCGAGTACATCACAAGATGTGAAATCGAAGTGTCACATATTCAGATTATAAAATTTAGTTCCATGAAGGTATTTAAAGCAGATACCTCATCATGCATCCTCATAATTAAGTTTAATGATAATAATAACATCCACTCATCATGCATTGTAAGTAACATGGACAACCCAGAGGATAAATACCGGATAGGCATTGTTAACGGCAAATTCTACTCCAACATGGATAAACTTGTTGACATTGATGGAGAATGTCCATTTGAGTGGAGACAGGGAATAAAACATGACTGTGTTAAGGTCATGGAACTTGAAACAAAGGAGAATGGATACAAAAACAAACAGAATGATACCGTGGTTATTGAAGATAATCTGCTATACCCATTGTTAAAAAGCAGCAGCCTTAAAAAGGCTATCATTACAGGCAGCAGTTTAAATGTCATCATAACCCAACATGAAATAAAGGAGGATACAGGGTATATTGAAACGTCCTTGCCATTGACGTGGAGTTATCTTAACAAAAACAGGGAATACTTCGACAAAAGAAAAAGCAGTATATATAAAAACTGTCCTGATTACAGTATCTTCGGAGTTGGAGAGTATACCTTTAAAAAATATAAGGTGGCCATATCAGGCTTCTATGCTAAGGGATTGTTCACGTTGGTCTATGCAGACAAGCCCATGATGCTTGATGATACGTGCTATTACATTTCATTTGATGATTATGATACGGCATATGTTAGCATGCTTATACTCAATTCCAATGTTGTCCACAAATTTCTTGAAAACATAATCGTGGTAGAATCCAAAAGGCCATATACAAAGAAGGTACTTAGAAGAATTGATATTAAAAAAGCAGTAGATATATTGGGATTTGATGATTTAAAAGAAACGGAGAAAAGTTTGGATTTGAAGGAGTATATCACGAAGGATAAATTTGAAAATTATGTCCATCATTTAAATAAATCTTAAAAAAAAGGGGATTGGTGAATGAATAATTTAATTTATTCATTGTATTTTTCTTCATCGGCGAGTCTGATTTTCTTACGCATGATTTTTCCACTTATGGTCTTTGGAAGTTCATCCACATATTCAATTGCACGTGGATACTTGTATGGTGCGGTCACATGCTTTACATGGTTTTGTATATCCTTGGTCAAGTCATCTGATGGAGCATATCCATCGGAGAGTACTATTGTTGCCTTTACGATTTGTCCTCTTATAGGGTGAGGTATACCAGTTACTGCACAGTCAAGTACGGCTGAATGTGACAGTAGCGCACTTTCAACCTCATATGGACCTATCTTATAACCGGAGCTTTTTATCACGTCATCTATTCTTCCCTTATACCAGTAGTATCCGTCTTCATCCTTCCATGCGGAGTCTCCTGTGTGGTAGTACCCGTCATATATGGTTTCATTGGTTTTTTCTTCATTGTTGTAGTATCCCTTGAATAGTCCCAATGGATATCCTTCAGATATATCGAATACTATTTCACCTTCTTCCCCAACGTCACATTCATTTCCATCGGCATTGATTAATCGTATGTCGAATAGTGGTGCTGGTTTTCCCATTGATCCAAGTTTGATGTCCATCCATGGGAAGTTTGCTATTGTAGCGACTGTTTCTGTCTGACCGAAGGATTCTCTTATTTCAAGGCCTGTAAGGTCCTTGAACTTATAGAACACTTCATCATTTAATGGTTCTCCTGCTGTTGATACGTGTTTTAATGATGAGAAGTCAAGGTTTTCGATGTCTTCCTTGATGAAGAATCTGTACATCGTCGGTGGACAGCATAATGTGGTTATGTTATGATTCAATGCCCTTGAGAGTACATCGTATGGGTGGAATCTGTCATAGTCGTAGATGTAGATACCTGAACCGGATATCCATGGTCCGTATATTTCTCCCCATAAGGCTTTTCCCCATCCGGTATCTGCTATGGTGTAGTGTAATCCATTATCGACTACCTGATGCCAGTAGTGGCTTGTGACTATGTGTGCTAGTGGGTATCCGAAGCTGTGCTTTATCATCTTTGGCTGACCTGTGGATCCTGATGAGAAGAAAAGTACTGATGTGTCCTCTACTGAGTCGTCCTCATATACGGGTCTTTTAAAGTCATCTGATGCATGACGTACTTCAGCACGTAAATCATACCATCCTTCGAGTTCCTTGTATCCCACATATATCTTATTTAAGTGTATGCCCAGGTCTTTTTCTACTTGTGCATAGTTTTCAGGTACTCCGTCTTCCCTGATTACTATTACCGTGTTTATTCCACCTACCTTTATACGATATTCAATGTCTTCCGGTTTTAGCATGTGGGTAGCCGGTACTGCTATTGCCTTTATTTTATGTAGTGCCAGCATACAGTACCAGAAGTCATATCTGCTTTTTAGGGTTAATAGTACACGGTCTCCTTTGGTTATTCCCAGTGATGTGAAGAAGTTTGCTGCCTTGTCACTGAAGTATTTAAGGTCCTTGAATGTGAATACCTTTTCGGTCTCCTCATCACACCAGGATAATGCTACTTTATCTGGCTGTTCCTTGGCGTATACATCCACGATGTCATATGCGAAGTTGAAGTCTTCAGGCACGTTTATCTTCAGGTTTTCATAGAAGTCTTCATATGATTCAAATTCTGTTCTTTCTACATATCTTTCTAGTAATGATGTCATTTACTCACCTGTCTTATAGTTTTAGTACATCGAGGAATTTGACCGGCTTGTTGTCTAATGCTATCATTGAGTGTTTATATAATGAGTCAAAGTATATTGAGTCTCCTTCATCAAGGTCAATGGTGTTGTCTTTTATGAATACTCTTAGTTTTCCTTCCAGTACATATACGAATTCATATCCTTTATGGTAGTTTGGTTCAGGAACATATCCTTCCTCTTTTGGCATTACGTTTACGATAAACGGTTCTATTTCCTTGTGTGCAAAGTTTGATGCGAGGTTTTCATAGTCGTATGCTTCACGTCTGTCTATTTTTACCCCTTTGCCTTTTCTTGTTACTGCAAATACGCTCATACGTGTGTCTTCACCTGTTAATAGTAGGCTGGTGTCCACATCAAAGATTTGGGATGCCTCATATAGTATACTTGCAGGGATGTCTATTTCTCCGGATTCATATTTTTCATAGGTTTCTACCGGTACGTCAAGTTTTTCTGCCATGTCCTGTAGGCTTATTTCACATACTTCTCTCATGTCTTTTACACGGCTTGCTATTTCTAATTGTATATTTGTCATGAACATATACTCCTTGGTTATTTTTTGCTAATGATTTTATAAATTATATTTTCAATTATATTATTAATCAATCTATTAATAGATTTGTATATTCTATTATTAATAGTTGAAAGTTAAAAATAATCAGTATTTGGTTTTAAATGGAGGAAAAGTAATATTTGCTATTTAATGTGAATTAATAGGTGCATATAAAAAAAAGATATGATGGAGGGTTAGTTTAAATTATTTTCTATTAAATTCATACCCCAATCAGCAAGTTCTGCAGCCTTTTCTGGTGTTTTAGCCTCGGAGAAGCATCTGTATATTGGTTCTGTTCCGGATGGTCTGATTATAACCCATCCTTCATCAGTGATTACTTTTACACCGTCAGTCGTGTCCACTTCATATTCTGTTGTGTCTTTTAGGATGCCATCAGCGACTGCCTGTTTTTTGTCGTCAGGACATTCAATTTTTCTTTTTTCGGAGTAGTATGTTGGAAGGTCTTCTATCAGCTGCGATAGTGGTTTGTCACATGTTGCAAGTATTTCAAGCAGCATTGCAGTTGCTAGTCCTGAGTCTCTTCCATATACGAAGTCAGGGAATATTAATCCACCGTTTTCTTCTCCACCGAATAATCCATCCACTTCCTGAAGTTTTCTTGCAACTACAAGGTCTCCTACTTTGGTCAGAATTATTTCTCCATTGTTTTCAAGTGCAATATCTGCTATTGCATTACTTGTTGCTACTGTGGTGACTATTTTTCCACCATTATTTTTTTCAAGCATTGATTTTTCAACAAGTGCAAATGATTTGTCACCGAATACAAATTGTCCCTTTTCGTCTATACATATTGTTCTGTCTGCATCCCCGTCATGTGCTATTCCTATGTCTGCTCCAGTTGCCTTTACCACATCTATAAGGTCTCCGAGGTTGTCTTCTGTCGGTTCGGGGTTTCTGCCGGGGAATGCTCCGTCTGGTTGACAGTTTAGTGTTGTGATTTCACATCCAAGTTTACGTACTATGTATGGTGTTGTATCACATGCTGCTCCTGAACCACAGTCAAGGACTACTTTGAGTTTTGCTTCTCTGATTTTTTCTGCATCTACTCTTTTTATTACTTCATCAATGTATTCATCGATTATGTCTGCCTTGTATGCTTTTCCTATTTTGTCCCAGGTGACTCGTTCCTGTTTATCATTGAAGTAGATGTCTTCTATTTCTTCTTCAAGATCATCAGGTGTTCCTATTCCATCCTTATCCAGAAGTTTTAATCCGTTGTATTGTGGTGGGTTGTGGGATGCTGTTACCATTATTCCACCATCATAGTATTTGCGTACTGCATATTGTACTGCAGGTGTTGGTAGTGTTCCAAGGTCTACCACATTACATCCTACGGATAATAGTCCTGCTGTCACTGCATGTTTAATCATTTCTGATGATGTTCTAGGATCTGAGCCTATGGCTATTGTTCCTTGAACTTTGGTTCCATATGCTGCTGCTATTTTTGATGCAAATTCAGGCGTTAATACCGTGTTTGCTATTCTTCTTACTCCGAATGTTCCGAATAATTGTTTCATATAAGTTACTCCATCTTTTTTTATACTGTTAATTTAATATGAAAATAAATTTATTTAGTTATTTATAATTATATATTTTTTAGTTATTATTTTTTTGTCCTAAGTTGAGTTATTTAGAGAGGATAGGTTATAAACCATTTTTTCATCACTGCTGTAGCACTTCCAGTTACTTCCGTCATAACTCCATGTATAGTTTTTATCTTGTTGTAATTCAGTCCAGGTATTGTCATCGTTTTCTTTCCAGGTGACATTATAATATGTGGTATTGTTGTGTTTGTAGTCGACTCTCCATGAGTTGTTGTTGTAGGTCCAGTAGTATTCATATCCCGTGTTACTTGTTGCATAGTATGTGGTGTCGTTGTATTTTATCCAAGTGTATGGGTGTATTGTACTCCATTTGACTGTCCATGTGTTATTGTCGTGTGAGGTTACCTCTACGGTTATGTTGTTTGAGTCAACGTATTTTTTGTTGTTTAGCATTTCAATTAGTGGCGGAAGTGTCTTTTGACTTTCGGTGGTATTTAGCATGTCGTTGGAGGATATGTTGTTTGATGATTCAAGAAGTATCATCTTTGTATCATATAATCCTGTTGCCTCATCCAAGGTTCTGTCCTTTGTTAGAAAGCTTACGTTAAATCCGTTTTCTTTAAATTTATTTATTACATCAGATGATATGTAGTCCGTCTCCTCCATTTGGATATAATCTGATTCCGTGTTTCTAGTAACGTATATCTCTTTTACATTGTTGTTTTTTAGATAATTTATTGTACGTGTATCGAATGAGGAGTCTTCCATTAAATATGCGCCGCTTCGTATTACTGATGGTATGACTGCGGGCAGTTCACCATAGAATCCATAGTATGCCTTTGATTCGTTTATGTATCCTTCATTCTTTAGCTTCTCGTTTACGTTGATGCTGACTTCGGCACTGCTTTGGCCTGTTATCACTTCTACTGTGGCGTTATATTCATTCAATTTGTTCATTATATTCTCGGGAAGGCTTCCTACCACTAGGATATGGTTGATTTCATGTTCGTCAAGATATTTTATGTAATTTTCATCCAACGCTTCACTTGATGAATAGGAACTGTTGTTTGCAGTTATGAATACCGGAGCCTTGAGATGTGCTCCGAGAAATCCTGCCATCGGATCGGATGCTGTGAATATTACCGTATCATTGTTTTTATCTTTGGTATTATCTGCTATTTTAGTCAGGATAGAGCTTATTGAATCAGATTGTACTTGTCTTACTTCTGTTCCCATCATCCTAAGTTTTAGAAGTTGGTCTGCATCCATATCTCCTACCACGATGATTTTGGAGATATTATTTTGGGATATGTATGAGGGTAGCCAGTTAGCTATCTGTGCTGGTATCTTCTTATCTGACAATAGCATTGGAACTTCGTTGTATCCTGCATACACTGATACTCCCGTTTCCAATCCCCTCATATTACCTGTACATTGTGAAATTATCAGGGTATTTTCATCACAGTCTATGCTGTCTGCATAGAATGAATTGACTGCAATTACAATCCCCACAATTATAATTAATGCAAGCGCCAATAATTTATGTACTTTTTTCATTTTAGCCACCTTATTTGAGCACTATCCTGCATAATTTATAGTCATCGTTTTCATATTCAACTTCTGCATATGTTGCTATAGGTGTATCCTTCCTGATTAACAGGTATCTTATGCCCAGCTCATCAAGCTCGCCAAGGCTTGCCTGACTATTTACTATGTGAACAGGGTCAACCACATATTCGGGTATTGACTCGGTAAATCCGCCGTAGATGACCGATGCGTTTGTTGATGAGACAATAATCGTATCCATAATGGCATCCTGTGATACCACAATACCTGAGATGTTGTTTTTTATCATGTAACGGGTCATGTCATAGCGGCTATGTGCCAACATGCTGCTTCCGTAACGATCGGATATGATGGACGGCCTTAAAATACTTCCAATCGGGTCAAAAACCATGTGAAACGCATCGGGCAATACTGTTTCGTTACAGTCGTCATCATCCAACAAATCCGGCGTATAGCTATCAACATAGGCAACTGATGCAAATATTGAATATAATATCACTAATGCCAGGACCAAATATCTCAAATTGACTTTACTTATTCTGTTTAAGACTTCATAGACACCAATACCAGCTATCAGGATAAGTGGATAAGCGCTGACTTCAAATAATCTGATTGAAACAGTATCAACACCCAAAATTGGAACCTGGCTTAAAGCCACGATAGACAATGACCATATACCCAGGAATACTGTTTTATCTGACCAGTTCCTGTAGAGACTGTAGAAGCCAGCAAACGTAAAGAGTGATGGGATGATTCCATAGTACTTAATCAAAAACTCATCAATACGCAGATAACTGCCGGCGATGGAATTGAATACCATCTGATAATTGAGTGATATATACAACCACCATGGTGCAGACAACAAGACCGCGAGGATAACATAAACAATAATGTATCTCCAATTGACCTTGCACGATATTATCAAATACAATGAGTACAATCCCAGCACCCCCAATGTTATGATGGCAGTTGCCATGTGCAGGTTACTTACTAATGCAAAGAATATTGCCGAATATAATATCTTCCGGAGATTATCCTCCTTGAAGGCCTCGTAGTAAAACAACAGACAAAACATCATGCAGGCTATGGCAAGTGTAGCCGGAGTGCAGATTACTGCCCTGTTGAATGTGGCAAAGGACATCATTGCAATAAATCCCGTACATAAATCCACCATTACATTATCATCGGAGAGTCTGTATGCAACAAATGTAATCGCAAACATCAATATAAATGCAAATAGCGGCTGTGCGATTAAAGAAGCGTCAAATACGCTTATGTTAAATAACTTGGCAAAGAATCCGAGAATAAAATGAAACAATGGAGGATACATGATAAGCCTACCTGTAGGTGCTACCGTCTGATAATCCCAGAATACCAATCCATTATTTAAGTATAATTCCGCCATGTGAATGTGATAATAGACATCCCAGCTAATGGGATAAGAAAATTTGTACAAAAGTAGCAATGCCACTAAAAATGAAATTAATACAGGTATAATTATTAGTTTTCTATCAAGAGTCGAATTCATTATCATCATCACATATATTGATTATGTGATATATTTGTTTAACTAGATTAAAAAAAATAATGAAAAAAAAATAGTTCTATGATATGACTTTCAAATTGGATGATTCCTCAAGAATCAATTCCAGCTGACCATTATAGGAGGTTACCTTAGCTTTTATATTAATCTTTTGGCCGGGTTGCAAATCGGCCACGTTGACCGTTGAAGCAAATATTATCAGGTTGATTTTAGAAGTCTCATCAGACAATGTTACTATACGTGTACCACCCTTGGTGATGTGAACTGATTCAATGATAGCCGTTACTTCCACCTGATTATCGATTTTGGAGTTATCAATTCTTTCCAGGGATAATTTTTCCGGACTTACATATGGACTTAATATGATTATTGCTGTCAATCCTACAATGGTCGTAAGAATACATATTTTAAATATTTTATCATCGTTCATAATTTACTATACAATATATAGTATATATTTATTATTATTAAATATTTTATATATTTTCCAATACTTTCTTACTTTTGAGTACATTATCAAAGTTATTGAGTTCTATGATTCCATGATTTATCTTCTTAAGTAGACTTAAATCAAGGGTTCCATCACCCAACGAGATATGCTGGTCATGTACACCATCATTATCATGCAAGTGACAATAAGAGATATTGCTTAATTCTAACATTTCACTTAGAGTATCGGTAGTATTTGCATGACCCACATCAATGGTTAAGCTACATCCCGTCGAATCACGTATCAATTCCAACTCATCAAGTGTATTTGCCAAGAAGGATTTTCTCACAGGCATGTTCTCTACTGAAACCTCCACGTTTGTTTCATCCATTATTCTGCCAACACTTTCAATGGTCAAATCCAATGCATACTTTCTTAAACGGGAATCATTACGGCCAACCCTTCCGGGATGAATCGTGATTGTTTTTGCCCCGATTTTTTCGGCATAAGATGCACAGCTAATCATCTGCCGTAGACTTTCAGAGCGGATACCCTTATTGACACTTGCAATGTTGATGTCAACTGTAGCCGCGTGTATCCTAACATCCAAGCCACAATCAGAGTATTCATAATTATCCTTTTCAAAGAATATGTCTTCTGCCAATAATTCAATCATCTCAAATCCATGTTTTTTGGCAATTTCAATTATATCCTCATTGGATTTCATGAATAATGCCAAAGTTGAAAATCCAAGTTTCATATACATCACCCAAAAAAAATTGTATCAATTTATTCCAAATCATGTCCCGAATGAAATTTCCTCCCATCAAATTCCATCAATACATTAGATAAATTTCTAAAGACGCTCAAAATGCATCCGTTCATTTATCATAATAGATGATATATCATATGATTACATATATGTTTAACTTTTTTAAGGTGGACAGAGTGTTGGCCAAAATTAATTTTTCAAATTTTTCGAAAAAAATTCCTTATTTAGTACACTTATTTTTAACTATTCTTTAACTTATTAATTAATATATTATTTAGAGACTATATAATTATTTATTTTTATTTATACTTTTTATTTATTTTGTATATTGTATATAAGTAATGTATTAGTTGCTGTTGAAAATCAGGTTGCTTTAATCATAAATTAAAGGATTATTAATACTTTAATTAGAAATTATTGCATAAATTA
>AUXO010506253.1_pt1 | contig 15018 bp, 11 predicted proteins | sample 768731 | NCBI WGS metagenome assembly AUXO01 (sample SAMN02715735, study PRJNA202380) | gut metagenome | biome: sheep rumen | host: Ovis aries | place: New Zealand: Palmerston North
GACAAAAATCCATCAAGTTAAATTTTATACTTAATGCAAGTTTGTCGATGCTTAATGTAATATTCCCGCTTCTTACATATCCTTATGTTTCGAGAATGTTGGGACCTGATAATCTTGGTAAGATTAGATTTATTGCATCTTTTGTTGAATATTTTGTATTGTTCTCTCAACTTGGCTTACCAACCTTAGGCGTGAGGGAAGTTGCTAAGGTAAGAGATGATAAAGAAAAACTCAGTAAACTTGTACAAGAACTTCTAATAATTAACTTGGTTGTGTCGGTTCTAGCATATATAATTTTGGCAATATGCATGTTGTCTGTTCCAAAGGTTATTGATAATAAGGCTTTGGTTGCAATATTTAGTCTTAATATATTCTTTGGCGCGATAGGTATTGAGTGGATGTATAGAGGACTTGAGGAGTATGGATATATAACTCTTAGGTCTGTTATATTTAAGATTATAAGCGTTATAGCAATATTTATGTTGATTAATGCTGAATCGGATTATTTAATATATGGAGCGATTTTAGTATTTGCAACATCTGGATCCTATATTTGCAATTTCGTTCATGCGAAAAAATACATATCTTTTAAACCTACGGGTGGATATGAATTTGGAAAACATATAAAAAATGCAATGATATTTCTTGGAATGTCAGCTTCCACAACAATATATACCAGCTTAGATAGCCTTATGCTTGGCTTTATGAAAGGTGATACAGAGGTTGGGTATTACGATGCTGCAGTAAGGGTAAAGAATATACTTGTTACGCTGATAACAAGCCTTGGAACTGTTATTCTTCCTAGAACATCATACTATATTGAAAAGGGCCTTCTTGAAGATTTCAAGGCTGTTATCGTTAAGGCTTTGGACCTAGTCTGGTGTGCGGCCTTGCCATGTATGGTATATTGTATGATGTTTGCCTATCCGATAGTAATGGTATTGGCAGGCGATAAATATAAACCTTCAGTTATGGCCATGATAGTTATAACACCAACTATTTTCTTTATAGGTATGTCTAATATCTTTGGCATTCAGATGCTAGTGCCTATGGGAAAAGAAAAGAGTTTACTTTTGGCTGAGATATCTGGAGCTGTAGTAGATTTGATATTAAATATTATACTGATTCCTAGACTCGGATCGATAGGTGCAGCAATTGGTACATTAGTTGCAGAATTTGTTGTTATGATAATTGCGCTCATTGCACTTGGCAAAAATGTTAGTCAGGGATTTAGAGGTATAAGCTATATTAAAATTATTGTGTCATTAATACTTTCGAGCTTATTGTGCGTTCCGATTCTTTGGCTTAATATAAGGTCATTGCATGTAGTATTAGTGAGTGGAATGGTGTTTTTTGGTATATATGGAGTTATGCTCTTGATGACCAAAGAAAAGATGGTTGTTGAGGCAATTGACGCAATAAAAGCTAGGGTTGGGAAGTAAAGTGATTAAAGTATCCTGCTTATAAAAGAAGTGCATGGGTACAGATGGTAGAAAAAATATGTACGAGAAAAGAAAATCAATTGAACATTTATTAGCACTCTTCTCAGACTTTGTGTGTATAATAATCGCTTTTGCTCTTGCAACATATATAAGATTTCATCAGTGGTTTGCAATAGGTGCGGGTTATCAGACAGGAACAATCCTGTTTATTATATGTGCAATTTATCTGGTACTGGGTCTTCTTATAAACTACTATAAGAATTTCATTAGAAGAGGATATTTCGATGAAGCATTACAGTTAGTTTGGCTTGAAATATCGGTAGCTGCTTGCCTTGCTATACTTATGTATGTTTTGAAAGTGGGCGTTATTTTCTCAAGAGCAATATTTGGTTATTTCTTTTTGTTTCATATTTTATTGGCTTATATGGGTAGAATAATAATCAAAAATTATCTACTTAAGATATACAGAAGGAGTCGATATAGTAGTAAAATGTTGGTTGTTGTGCCGAGAGATAAGTGCGATGAGGTGTTGGATAATCTTCTTAAGTATAATGAGTGGTACAGAGATATTGAAGGAGTCGCATTGGTTGGTGATCGTGCAAGTGTAATCGGAGAACTTGTTGCGCATGAAATTAAAGTTGTTGCTACAGCGGATAACCTAATTGACTATGTAACACATCATAAGGTGGACGAGGTATTTATTACCGACTGCATCGAGCATAATACTGAACAGATTAAAAACTGGGTTAAGCAGATGCGCGATATGGGAATAATGGTTGATGTGAATATTGACATTTTTAATATGGTTCATTCAGGGAAAAGAACATTGAACAGAGTTGGTAAGTATGCAACGGTTTCATTTGCTAGAAATATATATTCAACAAGACAGTTTATGGCAAAGCGTGTTTTGGATATCATAGGTAGCACGGTAGGGCTTGTTATACTTGGAATTTCATACATATTTGTTGCTCCACTAATTAAACTTGATTCTAAAGGACCGGTTTTTTTTGTTCAAAAGAGAGTTGGAAAGAATGGAGAGATTTTTGATTTCTATAAATATCGCTCTATGTATATAGATGCTGAAGAACGTAAGAAAGAATTAATGACTCAAAATGAGATGAATGGGCTTATGTTTAAAATGGAGAACGACCCACGCATTACCAAGGTGGGCAAGTTCCTTCGAAAGACTAGTATTGATGAACTTCCGCAGTTTTGGAACGTTTTTAAGGGCGATATGTCGCTAGTTGGCACTAGGCCACCTACAGAACAAGAATTCAAGGAATATGAAGCTGCTCACAAGTGTCGTTTAGCAATGGTGCCAGGAATTACAGGTATGTGGCAAGTTAGTGGAAGGTCTAATATAAAAGACTTTGATGACATAATTAAACTTGATATGCAATATATAGATAATTGGTCAATATGGCTTGATATTAAGATTTTGTTTCAAACGATAGGGGCAGTATTTACTGGGAGAGGTAGCGAGTAAAAAGAGATTAAACTCTAGAGAGCGATAATAGTATAGAAAGGTATGGAGTACTATTAACATAATTAAATAGTTTAATATGAAAATGAAGATGTAGATGTAGTGCATGTTGTTGTTATGACGGAACGATACAATGAAGATTATTTTCTCCATTCCTATATCGTCTATACGACAAAATATTATTATTTGTTAATACGTACTTAGCACTTCTTTATCCGATAATTTGAAGAAAGCAAGTTACGAAAGATAAAGGTGTTTTTTGAACTAAACTAAGACGAGCAAAAAACCAAGAAATGCGATAAGTATTAGTCTTTCACGAAATTGTTGTCTACAATTGAAGAGAACTATGTTGTTTTTATTAATAAAGTAGAGAATGCATAGGAAATATGAAATAATATTATGTCTAACTATCCAGAAATATGGAAAAGACCAAATTGAGATGCTATAATGTCTATCACAATCTTAATTCGTAAAACGAATGCTGATATATATGTTTAGATTGTCATGATTAAATGATGGCAAGAAATATAAATAATTAGGCGCATTTAGTGAACCACGAATGATTCCGTTTTGTATCGAGGACAGAATCTATTTATTCCTAATAACTGTTGCGTTTATAGTGATAGGCGGTTTGCGTGAGTATTTAGAGCCATTTTGGGATATGACTTGCGGTACTATTTATAGCGAGATGGTATTGTATGTTTGAATTATAATATGTTGTATTTTGTTCTCAGGATTGCAATTGCTGGTTTAATAATGGAAAAGTATAGAGGCGACGTTAACAGTTATGTAAAAAAGGTTGTACCTAGTATATATATATGTATATTAAAAACTGTTTTAGTGTGTTTATAATGATCTTTTTTATGTTTTTTTAACTTTCCTGCATACTTATTATTTGAGATTATAAAATTTGGATGAAAAAAATTTTGTAATACGCTATGAATTCATAAAGGTTTACTCTTAATATGAGAGCTCGATATTATAGATATGCGTGGAGATTTTTTTGGATTATATGCTGGTTATTTCTTCGAAGGTTTTACATAGATTAGAAAATGTGTAGTTTTACTAGAGGAACACGCTATTGATTAAAGAAAAGGAGACAAGACGGTGTGTAAAAAAAAGATATTAATATATGCCCACTATTATGCTCCTGATGTGGCATCTACAGGACAAATTCTTCAGGATCAAGCTGAAGGAATGAAGGATAAATTCGATGTTACAGTTATTTGTACTGTTCCAAGCTATACTGGAAAAATTGATCAAAAATATAAAGAAAAAAAGATTTATAGGGAACAAATAAATGGTGTTGATGTGATTCGTGTTCCGGTTCCTGAGTTTAGCAAAAGCAGAAAAATTAGTCGTATTAAAAATCTCATAGCTTATTATTTAAATGCGAGAGTTGCAACAAGAAGAATAGGTTGCTTTGATTATGTGCTTTCAATATCTCAGCCGCCCATTATGGGGGGGATGCTTGGATTATATGGTAAAAAAGTTATAAGAACACTTGATGGAGAACATCCTAAGTTCATATATAGCATTCAGGATTTTAATCCAGAACAGATAGAAGCAACTGGATATTTAAAATTCAGTCCATTGATGTCTGTGGCTAGGTGGTTGGATAATAGGAGTTGCAAAGGCTCTGATATTGTAATTACAGTTGGGCGTGATCTAGTTGATACTCTTGAAAAAAGATTTAAAGGGAAAAAAGTGCCAAATCATACTATGATTAATAACTGGATTGATGACAAGGTAATCTTCCCTCTTGAAAGTGAAGATCCTGGTGTGATTGAGTTCAAAAAAAAGTATGATCTTGAAGATTCATTTATCATTATGTATAGCGGTAATATAGGATTATATTATGATTTAGAAGGATTGATTAAAGTAATAGGAAGGTTCAAAAATGCCAAGACTTCCGATGGGCGAAATGTTGTCTTCGCTTTTGTGGGAGCAGGCAGTGTTCTAGATTCGCTAAAGAACTATAAAAAAGAACATAATCTTGAGAATGTGGTGTTTATTCCGTACCAGGAAAAAGATAAACTCATTTTTTCACTTAATGCTGCAGATGTTCATTGGTGTGTCAATGCTAAAGGTATTAAGGGAGTGAGTTGCCCGAGCAAATTCTATGGTATTGCAGGTGTAGGGAAACCGGTGCTAGCGGTTTTAGAAAAAGGTTCTGAAATTCAGATGCTTATAGACGAAATAGGTTGTGGTAGAGTTTCTGAACCTGGGGATTATGAAAGTGCTGCTAAAAATATATCTTGGTTTTTGAGCAACACAGGAAATGGCGTGCTTGAAGAAATGGGAATGCGAGGTTATGAATATTTGATTAAGAATTTGACTAAGGATGCTTCTATTTCTAAATACATTGATGCAATAAATTCACTTTAAAGAAGGAAGAAAAAATGAAAGTTTTATTAACAGGTGCATCTGGCTTTATTGGCACAAATCTTTTGGAGGATTTGGTAAAAAAAGGATACGATGTAAAAAACATAGATTGGAATGAACCTAAGATAAAAAAAAGAAAAGATCTTTGGTTAAATGTAGATATTACCGATTATGCTGCTTTTGAAAAAGTATGTCTTGAATTCGCCCCAGATTACTTGATTCATCTCGCAGCACGTACTGATTTGGATGGTAAAACTTTGGCTGATTATGACCAAAATATAATAGGTGTTGAGAATCTTATGAAAATAATTCATAAGCTGCCCAATTTAAAGAAAGTTATTATAACATCATCTAAGTTTGTTACTAGAAATGGATATAAAATAAAAAATCAGTTTGATTATTGCCCGCATACTGTTTATGGAGAGAGTAAAGTTGAGACAGAGAAAAAGGTATGGGCAGATAAACCGCAATGCGATTGGTGCATCGTTCGACCAACATCTATATGGGGACCTTGGTTTGGGGTGCCATACAGAAACTTCTTTGATATGGTGACTAAAAAAATGTATTTCCATATTGGTGATATAAAATGTTATAAAACATATGGTTATATTGGAAATGCAATTTATCAGATAGAACAGCTTTTGTTTGCTGAGACGCTTGATGAAGATAATAAAGTTTTCTATATTGGTGATGAGCCAGCATATGAAATTAATGAGTGGGCAGACGAAATAGCAGCTCAACTAGGCTTTAATGTTCCTACGATGCCAGTGTGGTTTGTAAAATGTCTTGCAAAATTTGGCGATTTCTTAGGTCTTTTTCATATTCACTTTCCTATGCAGTCGTTTAGATATGGTAATATGACTAACGATGGGATTAATGATATGACAAATACATATAAGGTGGCTCCGGAAATACCTTACACAAGACTTGAAGGGGTGAGAGAAACTTTGGCATGGATGGAGAAAGAAAAATGAAAGAGGGTAAGTGATGGCTAATCTTGTAGATTTGGTCGCTCCTAAAGCGAAAAGTACAGTGCTTATTTATGATGTGCATGCAAGTGAATCTGGAGCATTGGCAATCTTAGATGATTTATATAGACAGATTAACGATTATCAGGATAAGAGTGTAAGATGGATTTTTGCGGTCAGTACTCCTGATTATAAAACGTCCGAAAATATAATTGTTAATAGGTTCCCTTGGGTAAAAAAGAATTGGGGGTATAGATTATATTTTGATAATATAACTACTAGAAAGATTCTAAAGAAATACAAGCCAGATATTGTTTTTTCGTTACAGAATAAAGGGATAGATTATTTTCATGGAATGCAACTGGTGTATCTTCATCTTCCGTTTGTTTTAACGGATCATCAATTTAGACTTCGTACCGATGGGATGAAGTTGTGGTTGTATCAAAACGTAATTAGTAAAAGCATTTTTAAATCTCTACGAAAAGTAGATATGACAATAGTACAAACACAGTGGATGAAAGAGTCGTTAATAGAAAAAGCTCATATAAAGAAAGAAAACATAGTTGTTCAACAACCAGATATAAGTTGCAATGAAATTGGAAAATATATAGATACACCTGAAAATAGAAAACGGTTGTTTTATCCTGCTACAGCTTTTACATATAAAAATCATATGACACTATTAAAATCTCTTAAAATTATTCAGGAACTCGGGTTGAGTGGTTTTGAATTGATTTTAACCATTAATGAAAATGAAAACAAATATACAAAAGATTTATATGATTATGCTAGAATAAATAGTCTTAATGTTAGTTTCTTAGGACCTATACCAAGAAAAAAAGTGTTTGAATTATATACAAAGTCAGTTTTGGTTTTCCCATCATACGTTGAGTCATTTGGTCTTCCTTTATTGGAAGCAAAAATGACAGGGGCTCCAGTTATTGCAAGTGATTGTGCTTTTTCCAGAGAAATTTTAAGAGATTATTCTAAGGCATCATATTTTGTTCCAAATAATGAAGTTGAGTTGGCAGAACTAATAAAAAAAAGGAGCATAGATGAATTTTTATACGAAGGTAAAGATAAAGAATTTTGTTAAACGTATTATTGGTAGGAAATATTGTATTTCAATTAATCATTTATTTGATCATGACAGATATTATATTATTAGAAGACCAGTTCCGTGGGCTGGATTTTTTGCTAATTATTTAGATGTGGTGGGGCATATTAAATATGCCCAGCTTCATGGAATGAAACCCGTGATAGATATGGAAAACTATCCCACATTATATTCTGAGGAAGGCATCATTTCAGGAACACGGAATGGTTGGGAGTACTTCTTTTTACAACCAAATTCTATATCATTAGAAGAGGCATATCAAAGCAGAAATTATATTTTGTCAGATTCTTCCCATTATTATGAATATTTGCCGTATAAAGAAGGTAATAATTATTTTGAAGTAGATAAGAATCAAATCAAACAGTTAAATGATGAAATAATAAGGATTATTCCGCTTAAAAAGGAAATAATTAATAAGCTTGAGTCAGAAATAGTAATGAAAGAGACTGATGTAATTGGAGTACATGTTAGGGGGACAGATAAAAGGAAAACGGTAAAAGATCATAATATTGCAGCGGACGTTCAACAGTATATAGATAAGACAAAAGAGTTTCTTGAAAAGTATAAGGCTAGTCAAATTTTGTTGTGTTGTGATGAAGAAACTACAGTAAATAAGTTTATTGATTGTTTTGGCTCACTAGTTATTGTTACTAACGCATATAGATCCAAAGATAATGATACAGTTGGGATTCATTTGCAAAATAGATCGGATATTCCAATGCATAAATATAATTTGGGTTATGAAGTACTAAGAGATTGTTATTATTTATCAAAATGTGATTATTTGATTTTTGGTCACTCGAATGTGACAAACACAGCACTTATATGGAATAATGGGAAATATAAAGATGTGTCCTTTGTCGAGAATGATTTGTACGTTTGATATTTTGCTTTAATGAAGTGTTGGAGGATGATGTGGAAAAAACTGTTGGGATTATTGTTGGAACGATTGATAAAGGTGCCGGTACAGAAAGGGCAGTAGTTAATCTTTCGAATATACTTAGTGGTGCGGGATATAAGGTTAGGTTAATTAGTCTATTTACAACAGAAGAAAAAAGAAGCTACTACGAGTTAGATGAAAGAGTTTTAATTATTCATTTAGGGGATAATCCGCAAAAAGGTTTAAACAGATTGATTTTTTTTATGAGTCTTCCTAAAAGAATTAGGATAATTGATAAGAGAGAACATTTTGATTTCTTGTTAGGAACGATTCATGCAGTAAATTGTGTCATCCTTTTTTCTCGCATTAAGGCTAAGATCATAGCGTGCGAACATATGTGTTATGATGCGGCTCCTTTTGTAAGCAAAGTAGTAAGAAGAGCAGTATATCCGTTCATGTATCGTGTGGTTTTATTGACTGAAGCAGACAAAAATAAATATAATTTTATTCCAAACAATAAAGTATGTGTTATACCTAATTCTTTGTCCTTCAAATGTGAAACTCCATCTAGATTGAATAATAAGAGAATAATAACCATTGGAAGATTAACACGACAAAAAGGGTTTGATTTACTGATACAAGCCTCAAAAAAATTTTTTATGTATGTGAATGATTGGACGATTGACATATTTGGTGAAGGTGAGGACGAGAGAAAACTGTTAAATATGATACAAGAATACGGATTACAGGATAAGGTTCTAATTCATCCGCCTACTCAAAATATCAAAGAGGAATTACTAAATTCTGGTTTTTTTGTTTGCTCGTCACGTTGGGAGGGATTCTCTTTAGTGCTAATGGAAGCGATTGAATGTGGTCTGCCAGTTGTTGGATTTGATTGCCCAGAAGGTCCGGGAGAAATCATTATAGATGGAGATAATGGATATTTAGTAGAGGAAGAGAATGTTGAAATGTTAGCAGACAATATGATTAAAATCGCTATGGATGAAGATTTGCAAAAGAAATTAGGTGAAAATGCATATCGGTCTGCTGAACGCTACTCATCCGATGTTATATGCAAAAAATGGGAAAAGGTTTTTGAATGATGAAAGCAATAGTTTGTGATACACGATTGCAATTATTAAACGCGTTAAATTTAACATTTAATCATTTGGAATTAAACAAATGCGATTTGTATATTGCGGATAATATAAATGATGTTGATAACTTGATAAAAAGACTGATTAAAGAAAAAATATATGTAAACGTTTATAAATTTAAGAATGTTTCGTTTCATGTTTCTCCGGTAATAAAGATACTTGAAACTATTTTTCCCTATCATTTTTTAAAAAAAAGTATTTATGAAGAAAAATATAGATGCGTTGATTATGATGAAATATATATAAGTAATGCAATTATATTTTCAACCATGTTGTTGCTTTGTAATTCAAAAGCAAAACTCGTGTATTATGAAGATGGCATGGGTAATTATAATGGCGGGATACGTATTTCAGATCATCGATATAGAAGAATAATATATAAATGTACGGGACGGAAATATCCTAATTTTATTCCTACAGATATATATGTTAATAATCCACAACTCGCTTATTCGTTAGGCGTAAAAACAAATCAATTGTTTCCGGCAATAAGATGGAGTACTGAATTTGAAATAAAGTTAAAAGAGATATTTGCATATGAAGAACCAAAGGTGTATGGTGAACGAAGGTTGGTATACCTAACTCAACCAAATGATGACGAAAATGATGGGATAGAGTTAGTAGATGAAAAAGTAATTAATTTAATTGAAAAGAATAAAGATTCCATTATTATAAGAAGACACCCACGTGATCATAGAAATTATTCGGGATTTAACATTGATTTAGGCAAAAACATGTGGGAATTGCTATGCCAAAGTGTTATATCGGAAACACATATTCTAATTGGACAATATTCAACGTCTCAGATTATTAGTAAGATTATGTATGATAAAGAACCTTGGCTAATATTTACTTATCCTTTATATAAAGATATATATCCAAATGAAAAATATGTACGTATAGAAGAAACCGTGGAAAGATTTAAGAATCTATATAGAGATAAATCGAAGATTATTATTATTAGTGATTTTGAACATTTGAATTTGGTTTTGGAGGAGGCGAATACTAGATATAGGTAGATAATAGTCAATTTTAAAGATGCTTAAAAACTAATATTATTTATAGGGTTACTATAACAGCGATTTGTCTAAATATATATAAGACTAGAACATTGATATATATTATACTGGCGTTTGAAGCTAATGGATATGTAAAACACTAAAAGCGTAGGTCTGTGATTATGAATATTAAAAGAAATGAATTATGTTACAATATCATTTTGTTGTCAATTATTATCGGTTTTTTTTTGAATGATAATAAAATATCTGTTTTTTTTGCGCTTTTTGGCGTTGGATCATTAGCATTACTTGCACAAAGATATGAGAAAATAAAACCCTCAACACTAGCAATTGTTGCTTTATGTGTGGCGATGGAATTGTTAGGAGTATATATTAAAGGTCCGTCCGAATTTTATTCAGCAATTAGATACGCATTTCTCTTGGCACTATTTATAATTGTTGAAAATGGTTATTTGAAAATAGACTATGGTAAGACGAACTGGTTTTACTATGCATTCCTGTTTTTGTTTGTTCTAAGTATTATAATCAGCTTTCATTATCAAAATGAATTTAGTGGTAATTTTAATTTTGGGCTGAATCGAGATAAAAACTACTCGTCCATTATTGTTTTTTTATTTTTCATGTATTCTAACAGACAGGGGAAGCGTCTTGGGGTGATTATGGCATTCCTTTATGCTATTTTTTTGAACGATAGTAGAAGCTACTTGGGTTTATTAGTTTTATTCTATGTTGTCTACATTTTTAGGGCTCCTATTTACGATTTTTTGTGTAAATTTAAAATTAATAAAATAGTTATAATTTTTATCATATGTTTTTTGGCTATGGTAGGTTTGACATTGCTTTGGATTTCCCATGTTTCACTAAGTAATGTGGGTAATTATCACTCGGGTTTTATCGATTTAGCAAATATGGAACGCTTTGTAAGTGATTATCGCGCTTTAGAAATGATTCAAAGCGATAAATTAATTAGAATTTGGGGGTATGGTTCAGATTACTATAAAGCGATAGGTTTAGATACATATACGGTTTACAATGGTGTACATCTTCAACCAGTACATAACAGTTTATTTAGTCCTTTGGTAAGAATGGGAGTTATGATGGGCACTGTTTACTTGCTTATCGCATCGAGATTGGTAAATAATTTTTTTACTAAAGACAATTTGCCTTATATCTTACCATATATAGTAAATGCGATGTTTGTACATTCGATGTTTGAGACTGTTTGGTTGACATTTTGGTTGATAATCATTGCAACAAAACAAAAAGAGTTTTCTAGTTTCAACATTGGTAAGATTTTGGCGAAAAAAAAAGTATATAAATAGCATAAGAGCTACTTTGATAGTATAATTGTAATAAGGAGTAAATGTTTATGAATATTTTAGCTGTTATTCCTGCACGTGCAGGGTCCAAAGGAATACCGAATAAGAATATTAGAATAATTGGTGGGCATCCTTTAATATATTATTCTATAAAAAATGCTTTGTCTTCAAAGTATATTTCAAATGTGATTGTTACTACTGATTCCCCAGAGGTTAAAATAATAGCTACACAAATGGGAGCATCCGTGAGATGGAGAGATGAGAAACTATGTGGAGATGCAGTTACTTTGGATGCTGTAATTGATGATGCTATTGATCGTTCTGTTCATTGGGATTATGTTGTGACTATGCAGCCTACATCGCCTACTCTTACAGTTCAAACTTTAGATAGTGCGATTGAGTATGCATTCAAAAATGAACTAGATACGTTGATTTCTGTAATTAATGCTCCTCATCTTTCTTGGGGGATAAAGGACGGAAAAAAGGTCCCAAATTATACAGAACGTTTGAACAGGCAGTATCTTCCCCCGTGTTATGTAGAAACTGGAGCTTTTGTAATATCAAAGGCCTCCGTTGTTAATGAGAAAACTAGGATAGGCGAAAAAGTGGATGTTTTTGAAGTTCCTGAAGAAGAAGCTCAGGATGTTGATACTTTCTCGGATCTTTTGTCGGTTGCAGCCACCCTAGGAAATGAAAAAGTGGCAATATATGTAAACGGAAATAACAAGAGAGGTATTGGTCATATTTATAGAGCGCTTGAGTTGGCGGATGAGTTTTATAGTAAACCGGACATATATTATGATCTTAATCAGACTGACCCACAGGTGTTTGGAAAGACAACTCATAACTTGATTCCAGTGAATGGAATAGCTGAGTTGTTTGATAGATGCCGTGAAAAACAATACGATATTTTCATTAATGACATTCTGACTACATCTATTGATTATATGATTGGACTTAGATCGGTGCTTCAAAAAGCTAAAATAATTAATTTTGAAGATGATGGAGAAGGGATACTCAAGGCTGATTTAGTTTTTAATGCTCTATATTGCGAGGGGAATCTCCCTCACGTAAAAGCAGGTGATCAGTATTATATTTCTGGAAAGACATTTATGTTTTATAATCCGATAGAGATAAAAGAAAAAGTTCAGAGAGTTTTTATTTCTTTTGGAGGTGCTGATCCGCAAAATTATTCAGATCGTTTGCTAGATATGATTTCAAAACCGGAATATAAGATGTATGATTTTGTTGTTGTTCTTGGTAGAGCAAAGCAGAATGTTAAAGAACTTTTAAGATATAATGATTATGAAAATATTGAAGTTCTTTATGACGTATCAAATATGCCAGAGGTAATGACTACTTGTGATGTGGCTATTACATCGAGAGGAAGAACGGGTTATGAACTTGCTATGTTGGGAATTCCGTCAATAGCTATGGCACAAAACGAACGTGAAGAAAAACATGGATTCGTTTGCAACGAAAATGGATTCACATATTTAGGGCTCAATCCAGATGATGAAATAATTGAAAGTAACTTGAAGATGTATCTTGGTCTGCCAAGAAAAACTAGACAAAGGTTTCAAGATAAACTTTTGAGTCACGATTTACGAGGTGGAAGAAAAAGAGTGATGGGATTGATTAATAGTATTTGAAGGGAGAATAATGCATTATGAGAAGTTCAAAACCATATCTAATTGCTGAAATTGGTGTTAATTTTTATGATACTGCAAAGGTCATGGGAATTACTCCGCTTGAAGCGGCTAAGTTATATATTGATAAAGTTGCAGAAGCGGGGATAGATTGCGCAAAGTTTCAGTCTTATAAAGCAGGAACAATCGTGTCTAAGAATTCGCCAGCTTATTGGGATACAACTAAAGAACCTACAAAGACTCAATATGAACTGTTCCTGAAACATGATAGTTTCGGTGAAATGGAGTATCGAGAACTTTGTAATTATACACATTCAAAGGGAATAGACTTTACGTCTACTCCGTTTGACTATGCGTCGGCGGATTACTTAGAGGATATGGTCGACTTCTACAAGATTAGTTCTTCAGATCTTTCTAATCTTCCTTTTATAAAGCATATTGGCGAAAAAGGAAAACCTGTAATACTTTCAGTTGGAGCATCATATATCTCTGAAGTAGATGAGGCTGTTAGAACTTTGAAAGAGTCTGGCTGTCATGATATAACAATTCTTCACTGTGTTCTTTCTTATCCGACTGCTCCTAATGATGCGAATCTTAGAATAATTGAGACATTGAAGAATGATTTTCCAGATATAAAGGTTGGTTTTAGTGATCATGTGGCGCCTGATGATACAATGATGACGTTAGCGGTAGCATATATATTAGGTGCAGAAGTTATAGAAAAACACTTTACTCTTGATAAAAATCTGCCGGGTAATGATCATTATCACGCCGGAGAACCAGAGGATTTTGTTAAGGCGATTAACAACTTTAAATGGATAGATATGATTCTTGGAAGCGGAGAAAAGACGGTACTTGAGTGCGAGATGATTCCACGTAGAGAAGCAAGAAGATCGTTAGTGTTAACTAGAGACATAAAGGCGGGAGAAGTAATTGGAGAAAAAGATATTATGCCTAAGAGACCAGGAACTGGTATTTCTCCAATGTATACAAATATTGTAATTGGACGTATTGCCCAAAGGGATCTTTCGGAGGATACCATTTTGATGTGGGATATGATATAACAAAACCTACAAAACCTTAGAGATAATGCAGCGAAAAGTGGAGGAACATTGTAAAATATGGCATTTAAAGAATATCTAAAAAAAAACAAGTTAGCATATAGTCTTCTAAAGATAATAAAGAATCGTAAAAAAGAGGATTTGTTAGAAGAAGTAATTGGGTATGGTGTCACTAGTAAATTTATGGGAAAAAGGCTTAAATTTGAAAGTGATGTGCTTGGGAAAACATATTATATTATTACATGTGATTGGGGAACTTCTGGTTTTTTTGCAATAATGAGAAGAATAGCAGAATTATGTGCAGTAGCTGATGCTTATGGTTTCGTCCCATATCCGTATGTTATTGATTCCTTGTATAATGTTCCAGGTGGAATCGATGGAAATGAAAATATGTTTGAGTATTATTTTGAACCTATGACTGATAAGTCTTTGGAACTTATAATGGAAAATTATAATTACTTTGTTTCAGAAATACCGCATTCAGAAAGTGTTAGAAATAATTTTAATATGAATAGTGGATATTTGGTTTCCGAGGAGT
>AUXO017702444.1_pt1 | contig 15014 bp, 13 predicted proteins | sample 768731 | NCBI WGS metagenome assembly AUXO01 (sample SAMN02715735, study PRJNA202380) | gut metagenome | biome: sheep rumen | host: Ovis aries | place: New Zealand: Palmerston North
GCATTTTAATACGTATATTATTAATTGGATATTTAGGAGGATTATTGAATGATTTCAGCAGGTGATTTCAAAAACGGCGTTACTATTGAATTAGAAGGTAACATTTACCAGATTATTGAATTTCAGCATGTTAAGCCTGGTAAGGGTGCTGCTTTCGTAAGAACAAAGCTTAAGAATATCAAAAGTGGCGGTGTTGTTGAGAAGACTTTCAGACCTACAGAGAAGTGTGGAACAGCTCATATCGATAAGAAGGATATGCAGTATTCCTATAGTGACGGGGATCTTTTCTACTTCATGGATCCTGATACATTTGATATGATTCCTATAGCAAAGGATGTTATCGGTGATGCTCTTAAGTTCGTTAAGGAAAATGAGACATGCCGTATCAATTCTTATAATGGCGAGGTATTCTCAGTTGAGCCACCTCTTTTCGTTGAACTCCTTATCACAGATTGTGAGCCGGGTGTGAAAGGTGATACAGCTACAGGCGCTACAAAGCCATGTACAGTTGAAACAGGAGCTACACTTTCAGTTCCGCTTTTCGTAAATCAGGGCGATACAATCAAGATTGATACAAGAACAGGAGAGTATCTGTCAAGAGTATAATAACAGGATGCATGTTGCATGCTGGTTGACATAATATTTATAAATACAGATAATTTAAGGGAAGAGTTTTTGCTCTTCCCTTTTTATTGTATCCTGGATTGTTGTTAATTCGTGAGCCCCGAAGAATCATTTTTTTCGTTGTCCGAAGAATCGGCTGCATCATCGTCCGAGGAATCGGCTGCATCATCGTCCGAGGAATTGGCTGCATCATCGTCCGAAGAATTGGCTGAATTATTGTTAGAAGAATTGGCTTCATCACTATCTGATGTTTTATCGCCGGATTCATTTTTATTGTTGCGACGGGTTTTCTTCCGTACCTGCAGTACGATTATGAATATAATGATTCCTGCAATCGATATCACTATTCCCGGAATAAGTCCCGGAGTCATATACCTTAGTTCTATATGGTGCTTACCTGTTTCCGAAACAGGAACTCCAAGTGCACCAAAGTAAGTAACTATATCAGCTTTCTTTCCATCTATGTATGCTGTAAATCCCGGTACATTTGGAAGTGAGAAGTATATCGTTCCGGGTTCTTCTATATTAATATCTCCATTGATCGTATTAAAATCATGACTTATATTTGTAAGACATCCCGGAAGCAGCCTGTCGTGTATCTCCTTAAATGTCTCCTCATTTAAAACAGAAATCTTATACAGCTCCATCTGTTCAGTTATAGCTTCAAGTTCTGTCTTTCCGGCAGGAATGTAATAGAAGAATGGAAGTTTAACTGTCTTTTCTTTGGTACCATCAGAACTTGCGATGAAACGAAGCATTTTTGATGAACCGATATATATATCACCTTTAACACCTCTAGGAATGTGAAGAGTGATGTAGGTGTTGTTGGAAGTTGTTTTTCGTAGTATTTTTGTGTTGTGATCAATAGTATAATTATAAGGCTTTTCATAATCCAATATTTCATAAATATCATTTACAGATAATTCTTTTTCTGTATCATTATTATTTACTTGATTAGTTGTCCAATATATTTCTGAAAAGTTTTCGCTTGTATTTGTAAATGCTTCATTTTGAGATGGAATATGGTACATGTCAAAAATATTATTTCCTACAAGTTTATTTGATATGATATTCATATACTCGGATGTGCTTTTGTAGTTGTCTTGATTTATAGCGTTAATTGATTTATTGCTAGGAATATTGAATCCAATTGATATGTTATAAGGTGATTCGTACATTGTGACGGATCTATCGGAGGATACTGGTTTCATGTATGAAGGAACATCGCCTGTATATGTGTATGCATCATCGTATTGGTATTTCACGTTCAGAAATGTGTTTGCTATAGGATTTCCGTTTCCGAAAAAAATAGTATTACTTGAACGCGGGATAATCAGTCTTTTAAATGCATTTATGTGGGATGAAGTGATGGTTGAGGCAAAATATGAAATTCCGTAAGTGTTCGTTTCGTATGAATTATTAAATAACTCTAATGTTTTACCGTCTCCGTAATACTCTGATCTTAATATTTCAGTATGTTGATTGGTTCGTGAGGCTTGGTTCATTATATATGTATTTGTAATTTGATAAGATGGAACAACTGTGCCATAAGTTGTAGGTATGTTGTAAATGTTAGTTATTAATAATTCGGTAAATAGTAAACCGCATAATAGAATAGCAGGGTTTAATTGATTTGCTCTTGTTTTTAGTGAATGATGTTTAAGTATGGAGTATACTAGTAAAGCGCAATACATAATAATAAAAAGTATCGAACTAATCATACTTAAGGAACTAACTTCACCATACATATCATTTGCTTTGACATAAATAGATATGGCTAGAAGAAATGATGTGGCTATAATGGTAATAATAATTCCTTTAGTTTTAGTTAATTCAAGATAAGAATAAAATGAGTCTATAAATATAGTGATAACGGTGAATACAACAAATATAGCAAAACGATTAGGTACTTTTGCTTGGACATGAAAACCGTGAAAGATAAAGTTTAAAAATTCATTTCCATATGCGAAATATAGAAATACAACAAGTAGAATCTTACTAATTCTTTCGTATTTAGTATATTTTTTATTAAAGATAAAGAAGACGAGGAAAAATAGGAGAAGTATACCAGCATATGTATTTGCCTTACTAAAATCATCTGTAACAAGATTTGTTTTAGCAAATACCATCAAATCTTTAAATGATTGAATAAATGTATTTCCAAGATTCATGTCAGGAACAGCCTTGTAGGATGAAGATTCAGAAACTGAATTAGTATATGCTGATAGTCTTGTTATTAAATATAAAGGAAGGAGACTAGCGGCAGATATGATTGCAGAAAGAACGGATGAGAGACCAAATCTGAGTCCCTTTAAGAAAAAATCTTTAATGCTATCATACTTAAATGTAAAGAAATAAAGGAAAAGAAATTCACAAAGAAGAAGCGCATGAAAAGAATTAATAATCATGCAAATAGATAGTGATATTATGTAAGATTTAATGTCTTTTTTGTATATTAATTTTTCAAGAGCTACAAGTGTTATTGGGAGAAATAATGCCATATCAAAAAATATGTAGAATATAAAATAACCTACAAAATAATTTGTAAGTGCGTAGCAAATAGACGCTGGTATAAGTCTATTATCAGAAAGAGAAAGTGTATTTTTTAATCTATGTGTAAGATAGTAGATAATTGAAGGACCCATCAATAAAAATCTAATAAAAAATATCAAGGATATTCCGGACATAGCATTTTTTTCTGAGAAGAATAACATTGGCCAATTTAGTGGATTCATATACATTGAGAAAAAACCTATTCCATTATCAGAAAACAGACCTGCATGAAAGTTCAGCAGACTTAGGTTTCCGTTTTTTAATGAATTATACGAAGACGCTATTGTTGGATAATATACTAAGTAACCATCTCCAATTAATAGTGTTTTTTCGCCAAAAGGAGTGGTTCTGGAAACTGCAAGTATTATGCTGAAAAGACATACAGATACAAAAATACATATTACATATGCCTTATATTTATATATCAAATTTGAAATGGTTATTATGAGGCTTTCATATGTGTTTTTTAAAAGGAAAATGCTATTATTTTGGTACAATTTATGGGCGATAATAAGAATAGTTAGTGAGAGTACGCTAATAATCACACCTAGCAAAAAAAATATGTTGCTATATCCTGGTCTAGCTGGATTTGATTCTTTGCTTGGGAAAAGGCTGTATTCTTGTTTCCAAATAACTAAGCTTTTTTCATGAGTAGATATACCTCTCCAACATGAATCAGGCGAATTGTATAAAATGTATCCAGAGTCATTCTTTTTGTTCGATGATTTTAAGGTTGTAAAAAGTAACTCATATATTTCTTTGTTTATAGTATAATACTTGAAAATATAATTGCTTCTTATATTGTTTCCTGTTTCTTTGATAGATAACTGTTGCTTTATATTTGAGTAGATTGACTTTACAGCGTTCTTTTTATGATTAACATGTGATGTCATTCCATAGATATCACCTTCAATCTGATTTCCTAAGGAATATGTATATAGTTTTTCTTTGGCATAAACACTCCCATCAGGTCTATACATATCTACAAATGAAGTTACTATCTTATCTTTTTGCAATGGTATTGGTTGGTAAATAAGATTGTTATCATTTGAATTAATAACTATACTAACAAATTCATTTATCGACTCGAAAGGATAATATGAATACTCCTGAAGAGTATTAACCATTTCTTCAGGTACGTATATAGGTCCTTCAATACAGTATTTATTCTTATAAATATTCATTCCATTATATGAATCTACCTTTTCCAAGTTAAAGTCCATACTCGAAGCGGGCGCAGAGGAAATAACATATTTTATGCCTAAAATCATTTCTGCAACAGGTTCAATATCGGTATGATTTTCTTTGTAGAATAGTATTCTGGAATTGGTGGAATCTTCGTAATTGGATAATACATATTTTTCTGCAGCCTCGTACTGTGCTGTTTCGGTTTTATCATATGTCTTTGATTCGACGCCTACTTTGCTAATGGATTTAGGAAAGAAAGAGCACAATTCCAAAACCGTTACAAGGCATATTAATATATCAAAACACAGTCTTGTCATGCTGTTTTCTTTCCATACAAGCATGATGATAAAATAAAGGAAGGCAAACTCCATAGTATAAAGGTATGCATTTGGACCATCGTAGGAAGTGCTGAAGATCATAGCATAAATCGATACTCCGATAAGAACGGTGAATGCCAGAAGTACATTCCATGCTTTTGTGTGATTGATATTAATGATTTCGTCCTGAACAAGAGTCAGTGAAAATAATGTAAATACGAACCCAAAAGTGCAGTAGAAGAACTCTGTATTTCTAAATGCATTAAGGAAATGATTTGCTGTTGGAAATACAGTACCAAGAAAAAGAACTGTAATGATTATAAGGTTTTTAAGCTTTGAAACCGCTTTGATATTACCGTTAAGGAAATAAAGAATAAGAAGGAATAGCGGTAGTATTCCCATATAAAGATCAGCACCGTTAATAAAGTTATTTAATGTAGAAGGCGTGTTTCCATACATCATCTGTGTAAATGTATCGCCTATATTTGCCATCGGATTATAGTCAGGGAAGTTAAGGGTGAAGTCACCTTTAAAGACACTGCTGCTGAATGAATTAAGAATGATGAAGAAACCTGCACCGATAGAAAGTAAGTCAAGAAGAAGCTTCTTAAGTACGACTTCTACGCCTTCATGGAGTGAATTAAAATCTCTTGTCGGGACGTAAATCAGCATGAAAATAAACTCTATCATCGCAATATAGATATTTGCATAGATGGTAAGAGTGAATGCTATAACATATGTGAGCCAGTGCTTTTCATTTAACAGTTTTTCTATTCCAAGGAGAACCAGAGGGAAGAGAGCAACAGCACCGGTAAGTGCTATATTTGCTCCGTCAGTGATCATATAACTTGAAAGTGCATAAGCCAGTGATAGTACAAAAGGATATATATCAAGTTTTGAAAGAAATGTTCCGAATTTCGACCTTGGAGCTTCTGTTCCCCCGATCTTAAAATCCTTTTTATCCTTATTTTTTTTGCGAGCCGCTTCACGCTTTATTTTTAGTCTTTCTTCGTAATCGGCTATTTCTTCAGCACGAAGGTCTTCCATTTCAACTTTATTAAAAAGAGAAATAGCATATCTGTATTTGAAAAATATGCTTGAAAAAAGTCCTGCAAGACCGATCTTTACAGCATAAAGGATACTCATACAGGCGAACATGGCGGATTCAGGCAGTATGAGCATGATGAGATTAAGCGGATCAGATAAGTAGTAGCAGAAGACTTTTGAGAAGTCATAAGCATTATTATAATTGTATGCGAGTATAGTACCGTTATGGGCTCTTTCGTACAGTTCGTGATAGAATGGTATCATATATTCGTGTCCACCGGCAGTCATTATATCTTTAGAACCGAATGGAGCGAATCCTCCCATTATAAGACCGATTATCGTAACTATAAAAGGTACTGTGAATGAAAGCGCATACAGCCATTTATTGCCCGGGTTAATTTTGGGCTGCTTTATTGGCTCCTTTTGTTTTTCGGTCGTTTCCGTCCTTTTATACGTTTTAGTTTTTAAAGACGTATTCATAGTATTGTTTTTAGATTTTTTTACTGTTTTTTTTGACATAAGATTTATAATCCTTTTGAATATTTATAGGTAAATAGATTTCAAACACTATAATTATATAGTTTTATAGGTGCAAATTCAAATACTATTATATAAGTAAAGAACTGATTGAAGCTGAGAAATCGGAGAATACAGGGCACTTTCAGAATATGAAGTTTCATGACACAAATGCTGTCAAAATATAACTTGCACTTTTTATGCATAAACAATAAAATGACTATGTATATGCAAATGGCAATGGGTGGCCATTTGGAATATAGAAAAACTATTTATGCTTTTGTAAATGAAGTTAATGGGGAGGTTTACCATGGCACTGCGAATGAAGGAAGATAGTGACGATACATTGCAGGAAAATAAAGAAAAACCATACTACGATGATTCTCTTTATAAAGGCGATGATTTTTCGGACGGATTTGTTGATATGTCTGACCCTACTCTTACCGAGAATAAGAATCCTTATGTGATACAAAGCGCATATGTACCTGAAGATAAACAAAAGACAAACCCTATTGTCAAAATAATAATACTTGCAGTGCTTATTCTGGCTGTGATCATAGCATTTGTGATTGTCAGAAATAAGTTTTTTGCGCCTATGGACATTACAGCGGATGTAAAGCTTTCAGAAGAGGAGTTTGCCGCCAAGTATAAGCTTTCTTTTGAAGAGAACCCTGATATGGCAAAAAGGATTCCGCAGTGGTCCAATGGAACGGTTAAGGTTAAAACCGGTGGTGATCTGCACCTTGTTTATATCGATGGTAAACGGGTTGGAATACATACTTCAAATAAGAGATATACAATTTACGGACTTAAGGTCGGTGATCCTGATTATAAAGCCGAGCAGCTTATGACATTTAAGCATCAGGATAATTATTCTGTTCTTAATGAAATGGGACAGGGCAGTTCCACGACTTACTATTATTATAATAAAGCCACAAATGAATGTCTTGCGACTACAGTAAATGAGAACTCCAACAGAATAGTGGCACTCACCTATTATTCAGATTTTAAGAAGATATCCGAGTCTCTTGATTTTAATTAGTCAGTGGCAAGGAGTGATTATAAAAGTTTTATTCATAAATAATTAAGAATAGATTTAACGTTAATTTAGTGCATTTATTTTAGGAGATGATATCATGGAAAATGAAAAACATGCAGCCTATTCACTTGGAGAAGATGAGAACACGGGAAGAGTACAGATCGCTGATGATGTTGTATCAAGCATCGCTGCGCTTGCTGTTCTGGAAGTGGATGGAGTATCGCGACTTACAGGAAATATAAGCAATGAACTGGTTGCTAAACTCGGAAAGAAGAATCTCGCAAAAGCGGTAAAGACCAGTGTTGATGAAAATGGTGTCAGGGTAGATGTTACACTTGAAGCTAAATTCGGATACAACCTCATTGATATTTCAAAAGAGGTTCAGGAGAAGGTTAAGAGTTCTCTTATGACAATGACCGGACTTACATGTAAAGAAGTAAATGTAAAGATTTCCGGAATAGATATAGAAAGTGACAAATAAAGATGACAAGACATAAGCAAAGGGAATATATATTCCAGGCAATATTCAGATATGATTTTACGGATGTATCGGAATTGGATGAACAGATAGATTTGTTCATGGAGGATGTTATCCATGACCAGTTCGGTGAGGATCCGGAGGATGCTGATCAGGATGAGGATAAAGCAGCTAAGGGGGATAAGGCGGATGATTCTGCTGTAACTGAGGCTGACATTGTATCTCGTTATTGCTCAAAATACAGTGATATCCGTTACATTAAAGAAAAGACTCTTGATGTAATCAGTAAGATTCCGGAACTCGACAAAGTTATATCGGAAAACTGTGTAGGCTGGACAGTAGAACATATGGGAAAGGCTGAACTTTCCATACTTAGACTGGCCGTTTATGAAATTCTTTTTTCAGAAGATGTACCAAGGGGAGTGGCTATAAATGAAGCGGTGAATCTTGCAAAGATTTATTGTGATGAAAAGTCACCTTCGTTTATTAATGGTGTTCTGGCAAAAATACCTGACAGGGAAATGAATTGATTATCGCTAAATGGCGCAAAAATGGCAAAAAAAGAGTATTCTGTTACAGAAATAAATAATTATATAAAAAATCTCATAGGAAGTGATTATGTCCTTTCAAGAGTGCTTGTCAAGGGCGAAGTGTCAAACTCGAAGTACCACAGCGCAGGACATATTTACTTTTCGCTTAAGGATGAAAAAAGCTCTGTAAGCTGTATCATGTTTCGTGGAAAAGCTGTGCGCGGACTTGGGTTCAGACTTGAGGACGGACAGGAGGTTGTAATCTCCGGTTCATTTGGTCTTTACGAAGCGTCGGGTTCTATACAGATTTATGTAGACAGTATCGTCCTTTCCGAGAATAAAGAGGGAAAACTGTTTGCTGAATTTAACAGACTTAAAGAAAAACTCAGTGAGGAAGGACTTTTTGATTTTGAACATAAAAAAGCCATTCCAAAATTTCCGAAGAGCGTAGGTATAGTTACAGCCAGGACAGGTGCGGCTATACATGATATAATCAGTGTTTCAAAGAGAAGAAATCCTTATACCCAGCTCATATTATATCCTGCAAAGGTTCAGGGAGATGGAGCCGCAGAAACCATTATAAAAGGTATTGAAACCCTCGATAAGATGGGACTTGATACTATCATTATCGGCAGAGGCGGAGGTTCCATTGAAGATCTCTGGGCCTTTAATGATGAAAGGCTGGCTAGAACTATATACGCGGCAAAGACACCTATTATATCTGGTACGGGACATGACATAGATAATACGATTGCCGACTATGTATCGGATCTTCGCGCTCCGACACCTTCAGCGGCAGCGGAACTTGCAATTCCGGATGTGATGACTCACATAAGGAAGGCTGAAAGCTATAGATCGTCTCTGGAAAACAGAATAAATACTCTTATTACAGAGTATTATTTAAGGTTGAGAAATCAAAAGCTTCGTCTGGAAAGTCTTTCTCCCGAACGGAGCATTTACGATAAAGAGCAAAACCTTGCTGATCTTACAGACAGATTAAAGACTGGGATGGCGGATATACTGACTCGTTACAGGCACAGGCTTGAACTTGATACTGTGAGACTTAACGGGCTTTCTCCTACGGCAAAGCTTGTTAATGGTTTCGGTTATGTTACGGATAAGGATGATAATCCGGTAAGAAGTGTTAGCGATGTAAATGCAGGTAATGAGCTTTCTGTCATTTTACATGATGGAAGGATTGAAGTTTCCGTAAACGGAATCAGTAAGTAGATAACTAAAAAGAAACAGGTGAATAATATGCCAAAAACTAAAAAGACAAATGATGAAATAAAAAAAGATGAAGAATTTGATATAGACGAGGCATTTGCCAGACTTGAAGAGATAAATGAAAAGCTTGCCGACAGAGACACAAAGCTGAAAGATGCTATAAAGCTTTATGCGGAAGGAACCATTCTTGCCGACAGATGCAAGAATCATCTTGAAGGCGTGGAAAAAGAAATCCGTATACTTGGTGAGGATGAAGGTACGGATCTTTAGACGGGCTTAATAAAAAAGTCATTCTTATTATTAAAAATATTATATGGAGCGGGATATGTTAGACATTAATACAATAAAAGAACATACAGAAAAAGTAATAGAAGATAAGCTTCCGGAGGCAGAAGGATATGCTGCACCCGTTATCGAGGCTATGAATTATGCAGTTGGCGGAGGAGGAAAAAGGCTGAGACCGCTTCTTATGTACCTCACATTCAGAACATTTGGAAATGCATATTCGGTTGCCGATGATGCGGTTGAATGCTTTATGGCGGCAATAGAAATGATTCACTGTTATTCGCTTGTCCATGATGATATTCTTGATAATGATGATTTAAGACGAGGGAAGCCTTCATGCCATAAAAAGTTTGGAAAAGACATGGCACTTCTGGCAGGTGACGGACTCCTTAACTATGCTTACGAAGTTGCGGCAGGCGCTATGGATAAATATCCGGGTAATAAGAATATCGAAAAGGCATACATAATACTTACAAGAAAACCGGGACTTTACGGTATGCTTGGTGGTCAGACTGCAGATGTACATCTTACGGGAAAACCCCTTGATATGGATCAGCTTGAATACATATACAGGAATAAAACCTCTGCACTTATCGAATGCGCGATAATGATAGGCGCTATACTTGCTGAACTTCCGGATGCATATGTTGAACTGCTTGAAAGAGCGGCTTATAAAATCGGAATGGCATTTCAGGTCAGAGACGACATACTTGATATTGAGGGGAATGAAGAACTTCTCGGAAAGACGGTCGGACAGGATGAAACAAACGACAAATATACATTTCCAAGAGTATATGGAATGGAATATTCAAAAAAGTATGTGGAAGAGACAACAGATGATGCTCTCAGCCTCATTGATGAAGTAAAGAATACATGTACCGGTATTAATGAAGAGTACTATGATATTCTTATAAGCACTGTTAAATCACTTGTGAACAGAGAGTATTAAAATGGTTTTACAAAAACTATGATCGGAGAAGGTTTCTTTTTGAAACGTTTGATAAGTAATGATACTTGATAAAATTAATGCTTCAAATGATGTTAAAAAACTAAATAAAGACGAACTGGTTCCGCTTGCTTCGGAAATCAGGGATTTTATCATAAATAAGGTCAGCCTTACGGGAGGGCATCTGGCTTCCAATCTCGGTACGGTGGAACTTACAATAGCGCTTCACAGATGTATGAACTTTCCTGATGATAAGCTTATTTTTGATGTAGGACATCAATGCTATACCCATAAGATTCTTACCGGAAGGAAGGATGGATTTGACACGCTCCGTCAGATGGGCGGAATGAGTGGATTCCCTAAGAGGGATGAAAGCTCATCTGATGCATTTGACACGGGACACAGTTCTACAAGTATATCCGCTGCGATGGGATTTATGAAGGCAAGAGAACTTCGCGGAACAGGTGAGAGGATTGCGGTTGTCATAGGGGACGGCTCCATGACAGGCGGAATGTTTTATGAAGCAATCAATCATATAGGACAGATGAAGGGCAGTATTGTCGTTGTTATGAATGATAATGAAATGTCCATAAGCCGAAATGTTGGAAGTCTGTCCAGGCTGCTCACAAGACTCCGTATAGGAGAAGGATATAATGACCTTAAGAAAGGTGTAGAAAGAAAACTCATAAGTATTCCGGATATAGGTACAAAAGTAGCGAGAAGTATCAAGAGACAGAAGGATAATATTAAGAACTTCCTCGTTCCGGGGCACTTTGTTGAGGAACTCGGAATTACATATATCGGACCGGTTGACGGGCATAATATAAATGAAATGCAGTCGCTTTTTGAGAAGGCATTCAGGCTTGGAAGACCTATACTTGTGCACGTAAAGACCAAGAAGGGAAAAGGTTTTGCACCGGCAGAAAAATACCCTACCCATTTTCACGGAGTAGGTCCTTTTGATAAGAGGACGGGAAGGGAAATAAATAAAAAGACAGAGCCGACATATACAGATGTATTTTCAAAGACGCTTCTTTCTCTTGGCGAAACAAATGAAAAGATAGTTGCCATTACGGCTGCGATGTCCAGAGGAACAGGCGTACATGAGTTCAAGAAGAAATATCCTGAAAGGTCGGTAGATGTGGGAATAGCTGAAGAACATGCCGTGACATTTGCGGCAGGGCTTGCAGCGGGCGGATATATTCCTGTTGTTGCCATCTATTCATCTTTCCTGCAAAGGGCATATGACCAGATTCTTCATGATGTGTGTCTCCAGAATCTTCATGTCATTTTTGCAATAGACAGATCGGGTATAGTTCCCGGGGATGGAAGTACTCATCAGGGTATTTATGATACAGCATATCTTTCGGATATGCCGAACCTTACTGTCATCGCGCCTAAAAATGCTGTTGAATTAAAGGATGCTTTCGATTTTGCAATTAATGCCGCTGGACCGGTTGCAATTAAATATGCAAAAGGAACAGCGTATGCAGGGCTTTCCGATAAAGAAGAGAGCTTTGAAAAAGGAAAGGCTGAATTGATTTATCCATTCAGCAAGATAAATATTCTTGCAGTTGGAAATATGGTTGAGCAGGCTGCTTTGTTGAGAGAAAAACTACTCAGCGAGAAAGGCGTTTCGGCCGGACTTGTAAATGTGAGATTTATAAAACCGCTCGATCGGGAAATGGTTATTAAAACTGCCGGAAATTCAAAAAAACTTATTGTAATGGAAGAAGCTATTCTTTCAGGAAGTGTTGGAGAAGCTGTGAGCAATATCCTTTTCGAGGAGGAAATAAACACAAAGCTTTATCATTTCTATGTGAATAAAGATATACTTCAGCACGGTACGGTTAAGGAACTGAGAGAAGATCTGGGAATATCGGTTGAGCAGATATTTGAAAAGATATTATAGTAAGACGGAATAATTATATGAAAAAGAGACTTGATGTTCTGGTTTATGAAAAAGGTTTTGCCGAGTCAAGGGAAAAAGCAAAACGTCTTATCATGTCCGGAATAGTTTATGTTGATAATTTAAAAGAGGATAAATGCGGATCGGTCTTTGAGGAGACGGCGAGTATCGAAGTAAGAGGCAGTTCGCTCAGGTATGTCAGCAGAGGCGGACTTAAACTTGAAAAAGCGATGGAGACATTTCCTATAACACTTAATGACACGATATGTATGGATGTAGGTTCATCAACCGGCGGATTTACCGACTGCATGCTTCAGAACGGGGCAAAAAAAGTATATGCAGTGGATGTCGGACATGGTCAGCTTGACTGGAAGCTAAGGAATGACGATAGAGTGGTCGTTATGGAAAAGACCAATATCAGATATGTGACGCCCGATAATATTGATGACTTGCTTGATTTTGTTTCGATTGACGTTTCATTTATCTCTCTTTCAAAAGTTTATCCTGCCGTGTCGGCTTTGCTTAAAGAAAACGGCGAGCTTGTATCTCTTATTAAACCCCAGTTTGAAGCGGGAAGAGAAAAGGTCGGAAAGCATGGAGTAGTTAGAGACAGGGGTGTTCATAAAGATGTAATAAGAGCGGTTCTGGGCTATGCAAAGGATAACGGTCTTAAACCTCTCGGACTTACATTTTCACCGGTTAAAGGACCTGAGGGTAATATAGAATATCTGCTGTATCTTAGAAAGGAAGCTTCTGAAATCGGTAATGACGTAATCGGAAATGATGGAGAAAATGAAAAAGAGTCCGTTACTTCTTCAACGTGTGCCATAAATGAAGAGGATATTGAAAAGGTAGTGCAGGAAAGCCACGATACACTGGACAAATAAGGTTATGAAAAATAAGATAAAAAACTTTCTTATAATTGCAAATTATTCTAAAAAAGGTGCTGTTGAGGCTGCAGAAACTGTAGCCCGGTATATCCGGGAGAGAGGGCTTCAGGCAACACTTTCCATAAGTGATGACGATACTCCGGGCGGACTTATCAGAGAAGAACTGATAAAGGATGCTGAATGTGCTGTCGTACTTGGCGGTGACGGAACTCTTATCAGAGCTGTCCATACCACCAGAAAACATCCTGTACCAATGGTCGGAGTGAATTTCGGTACGACCGGCTTTCTTACGGATGTAGATATCGAAGATATAAAAACGATGATAAACAGGCTTATCGAAGGAGATTATGATACTGAGGAAAGAATGCTCCTTTCAGGTACTGTAGGCGGTGTCATGGAAGACAGAATGCTTGCCCTTAATGATATCGTTGTTGCACGTTCAAATGCCTTAAGGCTTATAGCTTTAAAGATATTTGTTAACGGACAGTTCTTTGATGAGTACGAGGCGGATGGTGTGATCGTTTCTACACCAACAGGGTCAACCGGATATAATCTTTCTGCGGGCGGACCTGTCGTTAATCCTAAAACGAATCTGATTGTCATTACTCCGATTTCACCTCATGCCCTTGCTAAAAAGAGTGTTGTCTTTGATGCAGATGATAAGATTGAGATAGTTATCATGGCTAAGAGAAAGAATCAGGGTGACGGAGCTCTCGTTTCATTTGACGGATATGAGAATATAGATATAGGAGTTGGTGATGTGGTTGACATAAGACGGTCGAGACATTTTGTCACGCTTCTCAGATTTAGTGATGTGAATTTTTATGAAAGACTTCGTAAAAAGATGGGGTAATTATGAAAAAAACGGAACGCCAGAACAAGATACTGGATATCATAAATGAAAAACCGATAGAAACTCAGGAGGAGCTCCAAAGTGTACTCCTTGGCTATGGGATAAGGACAACTCAGGCAACTCTATCACGTGATATAAGAGAGCTTGGGCTTAGGAAGACGGCTTCGGGAAGCGGAAGGCAGAGATACATAGAAAAAGAAAATGTAAGCTTTGAAAATGCTGTTTATTACAGAGAGGTTCTTAAATCAGGAGTTCTTTCTGTTGAAGAGGCTGAGAATCTTATAGTTGTTAAGACTGTTTCGGGTGCTGCCATGGCAGCTGCTGCCGCAATAGACAACATGAGGATAGAAGGTGTTGTCGGATGCATAGCAGGAGATGACACTGTATTTATCGCGGTAAAACATAAAGACAGTATCCCCGGGATACTTGCAGAAATGCGGGGTATATAAATGCTATTAAATTTACACATTAAGAATTTGGCGCTTATAGATGAACTTGATATAGATTTTTTTAAGGGACTCAATATTCTTACCGGTGAAACAGGTGCCGGTAAGTCGATAATAGTTGGCTCAATAGGTATAGGCCTTGGCGGAAGATTCGGAAGAGATCTTC
>AUXO012175447.1_pt1 | contig 15013 bp, 10 predicted proteins | sample 768731 | NCBI WGS metagenome assembly AUXO01 (sample SAMN02715735, study PRJNA202380) | gut metagenome | biome: sheep rumen | host: Ovis aries | place: New Zealand: Palmerston North
ATGGGAAGATAAAATAGATAAATTAATAAGTAAAAAATCTTCTAGTATGAATAATAAAAGTTATTATATGTTTATTAATAAACTCAAAAATGATTTATATTTAAAAGGATATAGTAAAGAACTAATAGAATCAAAAATAGTTAATATAAAATATAAATCTGATTCGATTAGCAAAGAAACTACTAAAGCTATTAGAAAATATAAAAATGATAAAAATAAAATAGTATCTTATTTAATGAGAAAAGGTTACTCATATGAAGAAATAAAAGACTCTTTAAATGAGTCAATGGAGGAATTATGAAAAAGAATGGATTTACTTTAACTGAATTGCTTGCAGTTATTGCAATACTTGGTGTTCTTGTTTTAGCAGTTGTACCAAACGTATTAAAATTATTTAATCAAAGTGTAGATAAGTTTTTTGAACAACAACAAGGCTATGTTTTAACTGCTGCTGAGTTATATGTACAAGATAATTGTAAAAAAAGCACACGTATAGGTTATGTGTGCCCGGGGCATTATGAAATAGTTAGTAATAATGAAAGATATTTATGTTTAAAAGAAATTCAAACTGCAAATTATATAGGTGAGGTTAGTTATAAAGGAAATGTTTGTGAAGGAATGGTTATCTTTGATGAAAATGGCAAAAATGGACAAACACATTTATATTGCGGTAGACAAAGTGATCAGTCATATACATATAAAACTAGTGATTCAATAAGTATTAAATCAGATTGTAAAAAATAAAAAAGGATTTTTCAAATCCTTTTTTTATTCATATTGAGCCATTAATTTGTCATATTCTTTTTGTAATTCTTCATCTTTAAAGTTTGTTTTATATTTTTCTCTTAATGCTTTTAATGCTTTATTATTAAATCCATCTTCTGCTTTAATTTCGTTTCCAATAACAGTTCTAATATGATCTTCAGCATCTTTTAATTCTTTTTTGTCATCTTGAGATACTTTATATAGAATATGATATCCATATGATGATTTAACTGGTGTTTCACTATATTTGCCAACTTCAAGATTATTAAGAGCATTTACTACATCACTGTCATAATCTCCAATATTTATCTTTCCAAGGCTTCCACCTTTTGAAGCGGTTGTCTTATCTTTTGAATATTCTTTTGCTAAGTCATCAAAGCTTTTTCCTTCTTTTAGTTTACTAATAACTTCATTTGCTTTTTCTAATGCCTTATTTTCTGCTTCAGTTTTTTCTTCAGAAGAAGCGTCACTTGCAGCATCTATTGTTATTAGGATATGTTTTGCGTCAATGTCACCAAAATATACATTTTCATAGTATTCATTTAATTGTTTTTCATTTACACTTTCTTTAGCATAATCAGTAACCCATAAACTTCTTTTATATTCTAAAGATAAGTAGTCTTCAAATGCTTCCTCATTAGATAATCCATAATAGTATTGTAAATACAAATCGAAGTTATCTTCAGCTCCAGCATCTTTTGCATTTTTCTTAGCAGTTTTTACTGCATCTTTAATATAGTTTTTTTCTTCACTAGTAGTTTCATATAATTTATTTAATAATTTAGTATCTATTAAAGTAATTATTTTACTAGTTCCTCCATCTTTCTTTAATGCTTTGTATAAGTCTTCTGAACTAATAGCATCTATTCCATCAAAAGTTACAACAGCATTTTCTCCATTTGATAATTTTACATGACCGCACCCTGAAATTAATAATAAACAAGCAAGAATTAAAAATAGTTTTTTCATTTTTTCCTCCTAACTCTTAATATCATAGCAAATTAATATTTAAAATACAAGTAATTAACATACACAAAAATTAATAAATCACATACTATAAGAGTGAAAGATAAAAAAGGAGGAATGTTTTTATGAATACAACTTGCGGAAGAGGAAATGGAATTTCTGGCGCAGCATTTGCATTAGTATTATTTATATTATTAGTAATCATACTAGGTGCTTTTATCTAATTTAAGGAGGTGAAAGTATATGTATCCATGTTGTAATCAGGGAAGTAATATTTTCTTTATAATATTGATTTTATTCATCCTTTTAGCTATACTTTTTGGAACTCTACAAGGATGGTAATTAATAAAGAGGTTTTCCTCTTTTTAATTTTTCATAAAAGATATTTTAGCACTCTTATCATATATTATTTTTTATGTTTTTGCAATAAAAAAATAAAGAAAATTTTAAATAAAAAATTTTTTGTGAAAAATGATTTTTTAATGTTTACATTTTAAAAAATTGACTTTATAATAATGAGTCAAGCAGGAGGTAAAACATGATTAAAAGTAATCTACCAGTTATATTGTTAAAAAATCTTGTTTTGTTTCCCTATCAAGAAGTAAGAGTAGAAATAAAGAGTGATCTTTCTAAAAAAGTAACTGAAATTTCTAAATTATATCATGATAGTGAAGTATTAATCGTGTGCCCCCTAAACGTTTTAGAAGAAAAACCAGATACATCAGATTTACCCAAAATTGGTGTTGTTGGTAAGATAAAAAGTGTTATTGATTTACCTAATGGTAATATGAGAGTAATCATAACTGGACTTTATAGAGTTAAAGTTATTAGTTATGTAAATTATTCATCAGAAGAAGACATTTTAGATAGTATAATTACTTCCTTAGATGTTAAAGAAAGTGAAGTAGAATGTTCTGCTTATCAAAGAAAATTAATTAGTGAACTTGAAAGTTATGTAGATAAAAATCCATTTGTAACAAATTCAATTATGTCACAAATAAAAGGTGATATTTCTTTAGATAAATTAACAGATTTAGTGTCTAATTTTTTAACATTGTCTTTTGAAAAGAAATTAAATTTAATGTTAGATAGTTCTCCTATTAGTAGAAGTAAAACACTAATAAAAGAACTTGCAATAGAAAGTGCTGTTATTGACTTAGAGGGCCACATTGAAACAGAAATAAAAAAGGGATTAGATGAAACTCAAAAAGAATTTATATTAAAAGAAAAATTAAAAGTTATTAAAGATGAACTTGGAGATAATAATACTAAAGATGATGATGTAAATTCATTAAAAGAAAGAATAGAGAATAATAAATTCCCAGAAAGAATTAAATTTAAATTATTAAGCGAACTAGAGCGTTATAAATCAAGCTCAGAGATGAGTCCTGATGCAGGAATAATAAGAAATTATATTGAATATTTATTATCTATTCCTTGGTATACAGAAACAAAAGATGAAAAAGATTTATTAAAATTAGAAAAGAAATTAAATGCATCTCACTATGGAATGGAAAATGCTAAAAATAGAATAGTTGAATATATGGCTGTTAAAAGTATAACTGAAGACTTACAAAGCCCAATTATATGTTTAGTTGGTCCTCCTGGTGTTGGTAAAACTACTTTCGCAGAATCTATATCAAATGCATTAAATAGGAAGTTTGTTAAGATTTCTTTGGGTGGTATGAGTGATTCAGCTGAGTTAGTTGGACATAGACGTGCATATATTGGATCTAATCCAGGTAAAATTATTTCTTCTTTAATTAAATGTGGAAGTAATAATCCAGTATTCTTACTAGATGAAGTTGATAAGTTAAAGAAAGATTATAAAGGAGATCCAGCATCTACATTACTTGATATATTAGATGTATCACAAAATAAAAGATTTATAGATAATTATATAGATGAAGAAGTGGATTTATCTCATGTATTATTTATATTAACTGCTAATGATATATCTCAAATACCACTTCCATTATTAGATAGAATTGAAATAATTAATTTATATGGTTATTCAGATTCAGAGAAACTTTTAATATGCGAAAATTATCTAATTCCTAGTATATTAAAAAGGCATGGACTTAAAAACAATATAATTAAATTTGAAACTAGTGCGATTGAAAAAATAATTAGAGATTATACTAGTGAAGCAGGAGTTCGTGAACTTGAAAGATGTATAAATAAAATAATCAGAAAAGTTATTACTGAACATATTAAAGCATCAAGAAAAATAATAAGTGTAAGAATTAAAGATGATGATTTACCTCATTATTTAGAAAAAGAATTATTTACAAATTCAAGTATCAAAGATATAAAACTTCCTGGCGTTGTTCGTGCTGTGGCATGTAATAGTGCAGGAGGAACTACAATAGATGTTGAATGTTCTTCATTTAAAGGAAATGGTAATTTTACATTCACTGGTTCTTTAGGAGAAGTAACTAAAGAAAGCATTGAAGTTGCAATTAGTTATATTAAGAGTAATAGTAAATACTTTAAGATAGATGAAGACTTTTTCTTACATAATGATTTGCATATTCACTTTACCGAAAATGCATCATTTAAAGATGGACCTTCTGCTGGAGTTGCAATAACAACTGCAATATTATCACTTTTAAAAAATAAAGTTATGAGTGGTAATATATCAATGAGTGGTGAAATAACTTTAAAAGGTGATATATTAAAAGTAGGGGGTATAAAAGAAAAAGCAATTGCTTGTGTTAAAAATAATATTAATACTCTTTATATACCAGAAGATAATGCAAATGATGTTAAATGGTTAACAAATGATTTAACTAATAATATAGAGTTCATTACAATCAGTAATTATAAAGATATATATAAAAAGATATTTTAATCATAAAAATATCTTTTTTTAATATTATTAAATGAAAGGAGAATTTATGAAACAAATAATTCCATTAAAAAAAGACATTTTATTTAAAAGCAAAATAGGAAGCTTAAGTAATTTAAACTTAGATCATGATTATAAAATAAATGATGATATTGTAAATGGTACAGTAGCTTTAAGCGGAACATATAAAATGACTGAAGCTAGTGTGGTGGAGGATGATTTTTTTTATACAATACCTTTTTCAATTGCTATTTCAGATAGAATAAAAAAAGATACTATACAAATTGAAATAGATGATTTTAAATATGAAATAGAAAAAGATATATTAAAGGTTAATATCGAATTAGAGTTAACATGCGAAGAAAATGAAACTGAGGAAGTCAAAGATGATGTATCTGATTATTTAGATGAGCATTTTAAAGATGAAAACAATAATTTAACAGAAGAGGTAAAAGAAGTTAAAACAGAATTAGATGTAGATAATGAAATTACTAATATAACAAACAATATTATAGAGACTAATGATAAGTACTATACTTATAAAATATATATAGTAAGAGAAAATGATACAGTTGAATCAATATGCAGTAAATATAATATTACTTATGAGGAATTGAAAGAATATAATGATTTAAATGAAATAAATATAGGAGATAAAATAATTATTCCAAGTTTTGATGACTAAAAAGTATAAAAATAGTGTAATAATAGATGGAGATAATGTAATAAAAAATAAAGGTGATAATAGTTTATCTACTTTATTTGATTACTTAGATGATAGAGGTTTTAATAATCATCCTATAATTATTGATGAAGATGAAAACACTTATACCATGAAACATATTAAGAGTGAAAACTATTATGAGATGTCTAGAGGAGTAGAGTTTATTAAAACAGTCAGTAGTTTGCACTCAAAAACAATATTTTATAAAGATGTAAATAAAAATAAATATAGAAAAATATATAATCAAATATCTAATAATATAGAGTACTTGAAAAAATATTATTTAGAATTGATTGAAAAAGTAGAACAAGAAATATATATGTCTCCATCTCATTATTTATTTGCAAGAAACTACTCAGTTATTGATAGTAGTTTAGAATATTCAAAAAAAGAATTAAAAAAATGGTTTGATTTGGTTTCTAATAAAACTAAAGAAAGAGTATGCATTATTCATAATAATTTATCACTGGATCATTTTATGAAAGAGGGGGACAATTATCTTATTAGTTGGGATAAACATATGGTTGATACTCCTATATTAGATTTATATAATTTTTATAAAAGAGAAGGATATAAATTAGATTTTAATTATTTGCTAAAGATTTATAATGAGAATTTAGAATTATTAAAAGAAGAAAAAATGTTATTGAATATATTGATATCTATTCCATTAAAATTAGAAGAAATTAATGATGAATATTTAAATACAATTAATATCAAAAATATGATTGATTATGTATGCTGTGGAATTACAGTTGTTAATGAAAATAAATAATCTACTTAAGTAGATTTTTATTTTTGTTTGTTATATAATCTATATAGAATAGGAGTCTGTATGAAAAAGAACGGATTTACATTAATAGAATTAATAATAAGTATAGCACTAGTTGGAATAATACTAGCATCTATGATTGGAACACTAATAAGTTTAAAAGATACTTATGGTGTAATAAATGATGATGTAGAAGCAAGAACATATAGTGCTTTAGTATCTAAAGTAATAAATGACCATTTAATGAAAAACAATGGCATAAAAAGCTATTATTGTGAAGATAATATTTGTAGTATAACTCTTGGTAATAATAAAGATATGGTATTAAAAATAGATAAAACAGATGTAAAATTATCTGATATTAAAGATTCAACAACTGGTAATAAAATAGGGACAGCAACAGAACAAGTAACAACAGTGAAGTATTATGAAGTTAATGGAAACTATTCATACTATAAAACAATTAAGCATTATGATAGAAAATATGATAATAATGATGATAGTATAGAACTTGGATATAAATTTGAAAAAATAACTGACCGAAGTCATGCATATGATAGTAAAAAAGATCCTGGATTAAAAGATTATATAGTTAATATAACAATAGAGATGAATAATCCAAAATATAATATAGAATTATATGCTACAAGTTTAGTTGAAGAAGATGAAATGGAACATAAATATAGATTATATACACTCACATATAATTCAAATGGAGGATTAAGTTGTGATTCAGAAACTAAAACTGTGAGAGATAGAGAAAAATGGGGTTCATTATGTATTCCAAGAAGATCTGGGTATGGATTTAAAGGATGGTTCATACAGCCATCAGGTGTTAATGTACCAGAAGTAACAAGTGAAACTATAGCAATAGAAGATATAACTGTATATGCACACTGGGATAGTACTAAATATAGTTGTGAGGCTGGCACATATTTAAAAGCAGGAGAAACAGCATGCTCAGATTGCTTGTCTGACTATTATTGCCCTGGAATTACAAATGTATATTTTGATAAATTCAATGATCAAGGAATAACTCCATGCTTAACAGGATATCATTCTGAACCTAGAAGCACTTCTTCTGCTGCTTGCAAGATAGCGTGTGAAGAAAACAATTATGTGAAAAATGCTAATGATTCAAGTTGTACAGCATGTGCTCAAGGATATGAAAAAGGAAGCCATGAAGTAATACAAGGAAATACGTCTAATTGTACTATAGGAGCGCCAACTAAACCAACAATAAGTGGCGGAGGAACAAAAATATATGGTAGTAATGATTTTACTTTAACATGTTCAACTCCTAGTACATATGCAAGTGGAACAAATGTATATTATCAATTCGGTTATGCTAGCAATACAACAAATGAATTAGATGATTGGACAACTGCTAGTACAACAAATACTTTAATAGTTAATAAGACGGCTTATTTTGGTAATAGATACTATGCTTGTAAAGTATATGCAAGTGGAAGTGGCACATCATCAGCAGTAGAAAGTGATAGAACTTTAGTTAGATTTAATAATGCAAAAGTTACATTCGATGCGACAACTAATGGTGGAGAAATAGATGGAACAGAAGCACTATACACTAGAACTGGCACTACAGGATTATATACAGGAATTAGGGATTCTACTGCTGCAACTATTCCTAAGGCTAATAAAACCGGATATACATGGAATGGATGGTTTACATCATCAAGTGGAGGAAACAAAGTATACAATGACACTCCAACATTACAAGCAAGTGTGAGTGGGTATACAGATTCAAGTTCAAAATGGACAATAATAGAAAATAAAACATTATATGGGCAATACTCAGCAAAACAATTTACAGTATCATTTGATTGCAATGGTGGAAGTGGATCACCATCTAACCAAACTGCAACCTATGATAGTTCTTTTACATTAACAAGCAGCACATGCTCAACAGCAAAAACAGGACATACACAAAGTGGATGGAATGAAAAAGCAGATGGTACTGGAACAAACTGGACAACAAGTAATACAAATAATTGGACATGGAATTATACAAATAATGTAATATTATATGCTAAATGGAATATAAGAAGTTATACATTAACAGTAAATGCTGGTGATGGAACTATTCCTACAACAAGTGGATGGACATTAGGAAGTGAAAGTAAAACAGCAACAAAGAGTATAAATTATGATGATACATATGGAACACTTCCAACACCAACAAGATCAAATTATACATTCGATGGATGGTATACTTCTGCAAGTGGAGGAACTAAAGTAACAAGTTCAACAAAAATGGCTGCTTCAAATACAACCATATATGCTCATTGGACTATTAATGAAATAATTCCTTCATGTACACTTACAGTATCCACATCCGGAGTAACAATTAATGCTGTGAATGCTGCACAGTTTGGTATGGCGATATCAAGCACTCCAACATACAACACAACGACTTCATTGGCACTATCTGCAAATACATTCTATGGTTTTGTTAAGAGTAGTACAAATCATACAGCAAGTTGTTCGGTTACATTGCGAAATGCCACTGCAAAATATAGTTGCGTTGGAAGCAATGCTTACTTAACATATTCTGGTACATGTGCTTGTACAAAGTATTTTGCGTGCGTTGGTGGGAATTGTCCTTCACCATCTACAAGCACATATGATTGTGGCGGATATAGCAGTTGTAGCAGTAGATGTAGTGCAGAAGGAAGAAGCGTGGGCGTTAAGCTCGGCATTTCAAATACATGTACTCTAGTTGAAGGAAAAGGTAAGCATTGTAATGGCAGTACTTCTAATTATCTTTGTCCTAATAGCGGATGCTATGGTAATGACTCAAAATGTCATCTATACAGCATGACTTCTTGTCCTACCGGATATAATATATCTGGTACAGATTATACATGTTCATCAGGAACAAAAGTGGGAGCATATTGTTACTAAAAAGAACACTAATTTTAGTGTTCTTTTTATATAGATTTTTATAATATTTTATTATATAATTAATATTGATAATAGGAGAGTTCTAATATGAAGAAAAATGGATTTGTATCAATGACACTTGTATATACATTTTTGATTTTATTTCTTTTTCTTATGCTTGCAATATTAAATGCTTATTCGCAACAAAATAGATATATAGATGCTATTGATCAAAAAATAGATTTAACAGTTAATACACCAAATAGATATGAATATTGTCCTTATATGGCTGGAAGCAGCAAATTTTATTATGCTTATACCGGTTCTTCACAAGCATTTGTTGCAGGGTGTAGTGGTAAATATAAAATAGAACTTTGGGGTGCTGATGGAAGTGGTGCAAATAACAATGGAGGAAAAGGTGCATATACTTCTGGAGAACTAATATTAAAACAAAACGATAAGTTATACTTTTATGTTGGGGAACATGGAAAACAAAGTAGTGGCGTATGTTCTTCCACCTCATTTAATGCCAATACTTCAGCTGTTTGCTATAGTGGCGGCGGTAGTACAGATGTAAGACTTGTTGGTGACACTGAATGGAATGATTATTTAAGTTTACCATCTAGAATAATGGTTGCCGGTGGAGGCGGTGGAGCCGGATTTGCTTCTGGAACTGGAGGCGCTGGTGGTGGTAATGGCATTGCTAGTGTTGATGAATATGGCAATGTGACTCCACAAGATGGATATGTAGGACCAACTGGAGAAAATGGTTTATATAGTAATATTTCATCAAAAGGTGGTGCAGTTACATCGAAACAAACTGCATACTTTACTTCCTTTGGAAGTGCCTATGTTTTAGATGGAAGCACAAATACTTCATCATCAGGTGGTGGTGGTTTTTTCGCGGGAGAAAGTAAAAGTAATACTAATTCTGGTGGAGGATCTTCATTTATATCTGGACATTTTGGTTGTGTAGCAGTTAGAGCTGATAATAGTTCTATGCCAAGAGAAGTAAATGAAGAAACATGTGTAGCTGGTACTACTGAACCAGATTGTGCAGTACACTATTCAAATTATATATTTTCAAATTCTGTTATGAAAAAAGGAAATGAATCTGATATACCTGTTAAACCAGGAGGAAGTACATCAGATGGATATGCAGTAATAACATTTATATCAGAATAGTAAAGAGGGAAAGTTATGAAGAAAAATGGTTTTGTTTTTGTTGAAAGTATAGCTGTTTTAGTGGTAATCGTTTTAGCACTTACTCTTTTCCTTTCAAGTTATAATGTTTTGGTAAGAAAATCCAAATCAAAAGATTATTATGATTTACCCAAAGATAAATATTTGTTATATAGTATAGCCAATTTGGGAGATAATACTCAATCTTTCTCAGTGAATACTACATTTCTTGCAACAAAAGATAATTGCGGTACATATTTAAATTCAAGAATGGATGATTGTGCCCAAGTATTTAATGATTATAATTTAGAATATTTTTTAGTTGTATATGATTTGAAAAACACTTTAGAAAGTGGAGCTATTAAAAATGTAAGTGGTATTAAAAGTGATATAATTGAGTACTTAAAAACATTAAAAAAATCAGATGGCACAAATGGAATTAACTATATAATAGGTGTGTTTAAAAGAGATGGTAAGAAATATTATGCATCATTAGTATTATAGTGGGGGATAAAACATGAAAAAAAATGGATTTACATTAATAGAATTAATAATAAGTATAGCATTAGTTGGAATAATACTAGCATCTATGATAGGGACACTTATAAGTCTAAAAGATACTTATGGTGTAATAAATGAGGATGTAGAAGCAAGAACATATAGTGCTTTAGTATCTAAAGTAATAAATGAACACTTAATGAAAAATAATGGAATTAAGAATTATTCTTGTGCCGAAAATATGTGTAGTTTAACTCTTGGTAATAACAAAGAAATGATATTGGAAATAGTTGAATCAGATGTAAAAACATCTGATATCGATGATTCATCATCAGGTGATAGAATAGGGACATTATTAGAACAAGTAACGACAGTTAAATATTATGAAGTTGGTGGTGGGTATTCATATTATAAAACTTTAAAGCACTATGATAGAGTCTACGATGATAGCGATGATGAAGTAGAACTTGGATATAAATTTGAGAGATTAAGCCAAAATGGTAAGATATATAATAGTAAAAAGAATCCTGATTTAAAAGATTATTTAATAAATATAACAATAGAAATGAATAATCCAAAATATAATATAGAATTATATTCAGCAAGTTTAGTTGATAAAGATGAACTTAATCATAAATATAGATTATATACACTCACATATAACTCAAATGGTGGAAAAAGTTGTATTCCTGGAATAAAGACAGTTAGAGATAGCCACGCTTGGGGAGAATTGTGTGTTCCTGAAAGAGATGGATATGGTTTTAAAGGATGGTTTATACAGCCATCAGGTCATAATGTACAAGAGGTAACAAGCGAAACAGTGGCAAAAGAAAGCTTGATTGTTTATGCTCATTGGGATAGTTCGAATTATAGTTGTCCTGCGGGAACATATTTAAAAGCAGGAGAAACAACATGTACTGATTGTCCTTCTGATCATTATTGCCCTTCATTACCAAGTGCAACGTATAATGGTAGTAGGGATCAGGGCATTTTTGAGTGTTTAGCAGGATATCATTCTGAACCAAAAAGTACATCTGCAAGCGCATGCAAGATAACGTGTGAAGAAAATACTTATTTAAAAAATGCAAATGATTCATTTTGTACATCATGTCCTCAAGGATTTTTAAGAGGTGGCCATGATGTAATACAAGGACAAACTTCAACATGTGCAGCAGTTCCCCCAAGTAAACCAACTATAAGTGGTGGAGGAACAAAAATATATGGAAGTAGTAACTTTTCACTAACATGTTCTACACCAAGTACATACGGAAGTGAAACAAATATTTATTATCAATTTGGATATGCAAGTAGTTCAAATGAAACAATATCTAGTTGGAGTACAGCAAGCACAACTAATACATATACTGTAAGTTCAACAGCTTATGTTGAAAATAGATATTATGCATGTAGGGTATATGTTGGTTCTGGAAATGAATCTAGTGCTGTTGAAAGTGATAAAACATTAGTTACAATAAATAATGCCACGTTAACATTTGATGCAACAACAAATGGAGGTACTTTAAGTGGTACTACACCTTTATATACAAAAAAAGGTATTGCTGGATTGTATACTGGAATAAGCAATACAACAGCAGCTTCAGCTCCTACGGCAAGTAAAGCAGGATATTCATTTGATGGTTGGTATACTTCACCAGCAGGTGGTAGTAGAGTATATAATAGTACTCCAACATTACAAGCGAGTGTAAATGGATATACAGATTCAAGTTCAAAATGGACAATAACTGAAAATAAAACACTATATGCTCAATTTGTACCTGGTAGTTATACAGTAACATATAACTGTAATGGAGGAAGTGGAGTACCATCTTCACAAACTGGAATGTATGGAAGCAGTTTCACAATTAATACTAGTTTGTGTTCTACTCCAAAAACAGGTCATACACAAAATTGGTGGAATGAAAAAGCAGACGGAACTGGTACTGCTTGGTCATCAAATAATAGAACAAATTGGACATGGAATTACACAAATGATGTAACATTATATGCTCAATGGAGCCCAAATACATATGTTTTAACTGCAAATGCTGCAGAAGGAACAATACCTGCAACTAGTGGATGGACACTAGGAAGCGGAAATAAAACTGCAACTAAGAGTGTTAATTATGGTAGTACATATGGAACATTGCCAACACCAACAAGAACAAATTATGTTTTTGATGGTTGGTATACTTCATCAAGTGGTGGATCAGTAGTTACAAGTTCATCAACAATGGGAACTTCGGATACATCAATACATGCACATTGGACGTTAATAGCTCATACATTAACAATAAGTGCTGGAAGTAATTCAGCAATAACAGTAAATAGAACAAGTTCAAATTATGGTGGAGCAACAGGTGCTTTAAGTAATGGAGCAACTATATATACAGGCGATGTATTAAAAATAACATACTCAGCTTCAACTGGTTATTCAGTCGGAACGCATACAGTAAATGGAAGTACATTCACAAGTGGAAGTAATTATACAGTTTCAGGTAATACAACAGTAGTTTCAACAGCAAATATTAATAGTTATACGTTAACTGCAAATGCAGGAGATGGAACAATACCTGCAACTAGTGGATGGACAATTGCTAGTGGAAGTAAAACAGCAACTAAGAGTGTTAATTACAATGCAACTTATGGAACATTGCCAACACCAACTAGAGCAAATTATCGTTTTGATGGTTGGTATACAGCTGCTTCTGGTGGAAGCGCAGTATCTAGTTCAACAAAAATGGGAACATCAAATACTACAATATATGCACATTGGACATTAATTGCGTATTCTTTAACAGTTAGTGCTGGAAGCAATTCAACAATAACAGTAAATAGAACAAGTTCACCAAACGGAGGTTCAACTGGCAACTTATCTAATGGCGCGACAATATATACTAATGATGTGTTAAATATTACATTTAGCGCATCTACGGGATATTCAGTTGAAACACATACAGTAAATGGAAGTACATTCACAAGCGGCAATACTCATACTGTATCTGGAGATGTATCTGTAGCATCAACTGCAACGGCTAATAGTTATACTGTAACATACAACTGTAATGGTGGTGAAGGAAGTGCACCATCAAGTGGAACAGGCACATACAATTCAACATTTACAGTACCAACTAATAATCTTTCTTCTTGTTATAAGATTATTGCTGGAACTAGTGGCGCAGTATATTATCAATCTGGATGGTCAAGCACTACAGGTGGCAGTGAGGAAACATCAATAACTATTACAGGTAATATGGTTTTATATGCTGTATGGAAACAATTATTCACATATGATGGATCATATAATGTTATTAGTGAAGGCTCTGGAAATTGGAGAATAGAATTTAAAACAATTGGAACTAAGACATTAACAGTTAAAAAAGCATTTAATGCTGATATTCATGCTGTTGGTGGTGGCGGTGGTGGAAGTGGAACATCACTTAAGAACTATAGCGCCGGTGGAGGCGGTGGTGGTTACACTAGCACTGCTAAAAACAAATCACTTTCAGCAACAACTTATTCAATTATAGTAGGTGATGGTGGTGCTGGAGGTGCTGGTAAACAAGACCCAGGAAAACCTGGTACTGCTGGTGATGCCTCAAAATTCGGATCATTAGTAACTGCTAATGGTGGAAAAGGTGGAACTGCCCCCGCAAGATGGAGTACTGGTGCTGGAGGTGCTGGTGGATCTGGTGGAGGTTCTGGAAGTGCCGGACTTGGTTACTCATATGGAACCGGAGGTTCTAATGGTAGTAGCGGAGGTAATGGCGAAATAGGTCATAATCAAGGATACGGTGCTACATGTTGCCAAGGTGGTGCTGGACAAGGCACAACAACTAGAGATTTTGGTGAAACTAGCGGAACACTAAGAGCTGGAGGCGGCGGTGGTGGAGTTGGAAAAGTATCTAATCCTACCGAATATGCTGCTGGAGGCAATGGCGGTGGTGGACGAGGCGGACGCTTTGGAACTGCTGGAGCTAATGGAGACAACTACTATGGCGGTGGTGGTGGCGGTGGTTCACACACTAATAACGAAACCGCAATTTCTTCTGGAGCCGGTGGTAAAGGTGGATGCGGTATCGTCATTATGAGAAATGCAAGATAATCCACAAGCCATTTAAAACAATAATACTGAACACTAATTTGATAATTAGTGTTCTTTTTATATTTATTTTATAATCTGATAATATACTTTTAGATTGAAATATAATTGATAAACTACTGAATGTTAATATAAATAATGTCATTATCAGTTTATAAATACCATTTATATTTAAATTACTTATATCGATAATTCCACTAGTCATTTCAAAAACTCCTGATATTAATGACATAATAATTGGATTCAAATCTA
>AUXO017373018.1_pt1 | contig 15012 bp, 13 predicted proteins | sample 768731 | NCBI WGS metagenome assembly AUXO01 (sample SAMN02715735, study PRJNA202380) | gut metagenome | biome: sheep rumen | host: Ovis aries | place: New Zealand: Palmerston North
GAATTGTTGAACTTCATGAAAAATCCGGTGATTGTTGCAAATCATATTTACAAAGTCGAAAACATAATTTGAAAAGCAACAAACGTTTTCGTTGAAAATGACAAATTGGTTGTTGAATGAGTATTTGCAACAACGGATCTTGCACAAGATGTCCGCAAATTATATGACGGCGGATTCTTGAAAACCGTTTCAGTTGGATTTATTCCAAAGGAAAGAGATCCGCAACATTCAAACATAATCACAAAGGCGGAATTGCTTGAAGTTTCATTTGTTCCGGTTCCTTGTAATCCAAACGCATTGAGTTTGTGAAAAGAAATCGTTGACGGATTGATTGAAAAATGATTGATAATCAAAACCGAAGACGCACCCGAAACAAGTGACGAAACACAATCAAACCCGAACGAAGAAGTTGAACAAAACACGACATGCGAAGAAGAAAACGAGAATGAAAATAGTGGTGATGAAAATTCACTTGACAACGGTGAAGAAAAAAGCATAAAGGAAATGACGGAAGTAAATCTTGAAAAAGATATTTACGACCAATTAAAAGATGAAATCCGTGCAAAATTCAATAATAAATATTTGTATATTGTTGAAATATACACCAAACATTTTATTTTCCGAGATGATGTGAATGAAAAATTCTTTGATCAAAATTGGAAAATAAAAGGTGAAAACGCCGTCGTTGACGGTGAACCGGTTGAAGTTCAACCGGAAACAATTTGGATTGCAAAAGCAATTCAAAAATCAAATCGTGAATTACTTGATGAAATAAAATCTTGATTGTCCAATGACAAGGACGACGATGTCGATAAAAAAGACATTGAAAACAAGATGAAATTGCAGAAAGAAGCGTTGCAAAATGTTTCGAAAGTTGTGTCAGACGTTCTGCACAAAATCAAGTTATAAAAAACCTTTTTATTCTTTATTCATTATTCAAATGGATCCAAAACAATTACAAGAAACACTTGAAACAACTTTGAAAGAAGTTCTTCCTTGAGTTGTTGACGCAACAGTTGACGCAAAAATGGACGAGAAAGTCGGAAATTTAGAAAAAGCAATTGCAGATTTGAATAAATCTGTAAAAATGAGCGTTGATGAAGACAAAGAAAACATCAATGAAGCAAAAAAGACAATGTGAAAATTCTTCAAAGCACTTGCAAAATGTCACAACGACGGTGAAGTTGCACAAGTAAAAGCAACTTATTTGAACGAATGAACAGACGCCGAATGATGATACATGGTGCCTGTTGAATTTGCAAGGGAAGTTTTCCGCGTTGCTGGTGACGCCGGAATCGTTAGAAGATATGCAAGAATTATTCCAATGTGAACAGACACAAAGAATATTTCAACAATTACAAATTCAATTGTTGCATATTGGACAGATGAAGCCGGTGCATATACATGAAGCAAACCAACTGTTTGACAATGTCAATTAGTTGCTTATAAGGTGACTGCATTAGTAAGTGCAACAAATGAATTGATCGAAGATAACATGACAGATCAAGAGATTTGGTCTTTAATGTCAGAACTTATAGGAGAAAAGATTGCGGAATTTGAAGACGAAAACGTTCTTGTTGCTTCTTCAAAATTCACATCAATTCTTGCAAACACAGATGTGAATGTGACAACAATGTGAACATGAGAAGAATTTGCAAACATTTCATATGACGACTTGATTGACGTTATAAGAAGCGTTCCAATGAAATTCAAGAAATGACAACCACGTTGGTTCATGTCACAAGATATTGTGAAATACATTGAAAAATTAAAAGATAATCAAGGACAACCAATTTTCTATGCAACAAGAAGCATTAGAGATTGACAACTTGAAAATTATCTTCTTTGATACCCACTTGAAATCGTTGACGCTATGCCATGAGATTCAACAAGTGGTGCTTCAAAAGGATTCATCATTTTCGGAGATCTTAGAAATTGGGCGTTCGGTGATAGACGTCAATTATCATTAAGTGCTTGATATATGTCTTGAAATTGGGAAAAAGATATTCAATCATTAAAAGCAAGCGAAAGAATTGCCGGTGCAATAATCTTTCCAAAAGCATTCGGAATTTTGAAGACATGAGTTGCAAGTGCATAATTTGTGACAATATAACAAAGGCGGAATCAATTTCCGCTTTTGTGAATATTGTTTCAGATTTTATCTTGTAAACAATTAAAACCATGTCAAAGAATGCAAAAAATCAAAACGTTTCAAAAGATTTAGAAAATCAAAACGTTGATGTAAACGAAAACACAACCAACGAAAACGTTGAAAATGAAACCAACGAAAACGTTGAAAATCAAAACGAGTTGAACAACAATCCAACCGACGAAACAAACAACGCGGAAAATTCACAACCCGACGAAACAAACGGGGAAAACGACGAACAAAAAGATTGAAACGAAAACACAACCAACGAAAACAAAGAAAATCAATCAAATGATTTCAAAGAAAAAATTCAAAACACATCAATTGATCGTGTGAAAGTTGTTGCAAAATACAACAATGGATCATTTGACAAAGGTTGTGAATATGAAATTTCAAAAAAAGTTCTTGAAAATTACAACGGATTATTTGAAACTTTATAAAATAACAAAAAAATCAAAATGGACGTTTGCAATTTATCAAAAAAACAATAAAAGATAATTGCAAACGTTTTTTATTAAATATATTTTGAAACATGCCGAACGAAAACGAAATCACGGACGCACAAAATTTGCAAAATGCGGTTGATTATGTCAAATCCGTTTTATGAATAACTTGAACGGATCAAGACACGATTTTGTGAATTTACATTCAAAGTGCCGTTGCGGAAATATACGAAATGACTTGAATTGATTTGTTGCAATTGTGAGCCGTTGAAAAGAAATTCGACGGGGCGTGACAAAGAATTTTATTTTTGACGAAATATATTTCCGAACTTGAAAAAGTTCAATACAATGCAAATCAATGGTGAACACCCGAACGAACAGATTTTGAACCAAATTCATATTTGTTGAAAAACGATTGACAACTTGTTTTCAAAAACGCATTGCCGAGATGATATTGAAATATTTTGATCGAATTCAAATATTCGTTCACGGATTTCAATTCAATTCCAAGAAATCTTTCGGATTTGAAACTTGCACTTGCATTGCTTGTTTGAAATATTCAAGCGTCACAAGAATCAACATGATATTCAAGCGAAAGCGTGTCTTGAACATCAATCACATTTGACAAAACAACAATCACGAAAAACGTTCAAACATTATTGGACAAATACATTGTTTTTGCTTTTTAATCGATCGGAATCATGACAAAATTCAAACTTGATTATTTCACCGCAACCGTAAAACGTCTTTGAACATACACAACCGACGAAAATTGAAATAAAAAATCAATTTATGGTGAACAAATCATTGCAACCGTCAAATGATATTTGTCACCCGTTGGATCAAACAATCAAGATGTTTGACTTGATAGATTTTGACAAGTCCGAAATTTTGAATGTAATGCACCGCTTGACGTGAAAGAATCCGACATCATGACGATTGACGGCGTTGATTATGAAGTGAAATCATTTGCACGTGTTAGATGAATAAGGATTGACCGTGTTCGTGTTGTTTTAGTTCTTCCAAAAAATCAATGATAGATATTGAATATAAGGAAAAACAGTTGAAACAAATTCAAGAAGTTTTCGGATCAAAAGCCGTTCAAGACATTCTTGACCGTTCAATCAAAAAATCCGTGATATTATTGCAAAGATACGCAATGCAAGAAACACCAACGGATCAATGACGTTTGAGAAATGATTTTCACACGGAATTCAGAAAATCACGGTGACGTTTATTCAATCCGACGCAATATTGAATTTATGTTCACGAGTGAACCCGTCCGCATTATGCACCGATTGACAAATTGCAATGACGGGCGGATCGTCACGGAATACCGGTTTGAAAATTATGGTTTTCGATTGCAAGAAAGTGAACAAAAGCAAATCCATTCATGGATCGTGCGGTTGAACAATGAGAAAACCAAGTTGACGAAATATTTTCAAAGGAAATTGACAAATTCTTTTATGACGTTTTCAAATAAATCATGATAAAAATTCAAGATGTAAGAAATGCAATACAAACAAAACTTGAAACATTGACGGGTGAATGACAACCATTCGTTCAAGCGTCAAATTATTTCACGCAAAAAGCGGTTTGATTTCCGTTTGTGATGTTTGAACCGTCCGAAATGTCGAGCGTTTATGAAGACACCGCGAACAATTACAGAAATTTTGTGTTTCAAATTGTGATTGTTCAAGAAATGAATCAAATTTCACGTGGTGAAGCAATGGACATTTTGTTGAATTGTTTTGAACAAATGATTGACGCATTTGATAAAGATTGGACGCTTTGATGAGTTGTTCAAATGGTTGACGCAACCAATGGTGAATTTGGAGAAATTGACATGGAAAAATGACCGTGTCTTTATTTATCAAGCAATTTGAATTGCCGTGTTTTAGTTCCTATTACAGAATAACCATGAAAAAAGATTTCAAATTTTTCCCACGTGAAAAAGACAAAAAACCGGAAAACAACGAACCGGTTGAAAATGTTTCCGACATTGATGTCGGTGACATAAAAGATATTGAAAAAAATCAAAAGAATAATAATACTTGAAAAAAGAAATCCTTTAATTCCAAAAAATAAAAAAATGGGTTGGATCAAAAACATCAAAAACATATTTTCAACGAAAAAATGATTCATCGAAACAACATGAAATTGAATTGATGATTGATTATTCGTTGATTTGTTCAATGAATATTCAAGCCGTGATTTGCACAAATTATCAAAAACGGATTATTTGAATTTTTATAAATGACGATGTTTTGTTGCGGTTTGAACAATTGCACAAGCCGTTGCACAATTGGATCGTCAAGTCACGGACGGAAAATGAAAACCCGTGAATGATCCGTTGCTTGATTTAATTTCGGACGATTTCTTGTTGAATGTTGTTTCATACATGAAATTGAACGGGGGCGTTTATATTTGGAAAAATAAGGTTTGAAATAAAGTTGTTGATTTGGTGATATTGCGTCCGGATTTATGTCACGCAATTTTGAATTCAACAAAAACGGCGGTTGATCATTATGATTATATTTTGTCACCCGAAAAGAAAATGCGTTTTGAAAAAGACGACATCATTTCAATTCAAAATTTCAATCCGCGTTTTCCATACCCTTTGAATATTGAATGAATGTCTGATGTTCAATGAATAGCAACCGCAATTGATTCGGATTATCAAGCGTCAAAATGGAATTGGAAATTTTTCTATAATAACGCAAGCGTTGACGGGGTTCTTGAAACGGATCAAAATCTTTCACCCGAAAATGTTGAAAAAATTCAAAACAAGTGGGATCAAAAATATCGTTGAACAGATAACGCACATAAAATTTGAATATTGACGGGTGGTTTGAAATATCGTCAAATGAATCCAAGTCAAAAGGAAATGGATTTTGTTGAATCAAGACGTTTCAATCGTGATGAAATATTGTGATTCTTCAAAGTTCCAAAAGCAATGATTTGATTGTGAGAATGAGACGGTGCGAATTTGAATGTTCGTGCATTTGAACAAATTTTTGCACGTCAAGTTGTTCAACCACTTGCGAAAAGGATTGCGTGGTTCTTAAATTATGAATTATTTGGTGAATGAAGACGGTTTGAGTTCGTGAATATTGTTCCGAGTGACCTTGAACAAACACGTCAAGATCGACTTGCAAATGGAATGACATTGAACGAATTCCGTGCAACGCGTAATCTTCCACCGGTGAAAGACGGTGACAAATTAAGATCCGCTTATATTCTTTGATCATACGGTGCATGAAGTGACGCATGAAATCAAGAACAAGAAGTCGTTGACCTTGACAAAGATTTCGAAAAACCAATCATGAAAGATTTGGAGTTGAAAAAAAAAATTGATTGAATAATTGAAAAAAAAATAAAGGAAAACACACGTTGAACCGAAGAATATAATCAAAAATATTGGGAAATGAAAATGGAAAGAAACAACAAATTCGATCAATTATATTTGGAAAAAATTGAAAAAGTTTTCGATAAACAACAAAAAGAAATCCTTGACGCATACAAGACACGATATAAAGAAAACGTGACTGAATGAAAATCAATCAAAGCCGACAAAAAAGCGGAAATGAAATTTCCATTGTTATCAATGGAAAAACGGGCGTTGATTTATTATCAATTCTTGAAAGATACACAAGACGAACTTGTAAAAACGGAAGCCGAACAATGATTGATTGAAGTTGGACTTGTTCAAGATTTCGTGATTTCGGACGCATTAGAAAAACAATTGATGAAAAATATTGAAAAATTTGCATGATCAATTGACACGGACACAAACAAAAAATTGAAAAGCAATTTTGAACAAATATTGTCTGAATGATTATCGTTCGATCAATGAAAAGATTTGTTGCTTGAAACATTTGATGACTTGAAGTCAACACGTGCCGAATTGATTGTAAGAACTGAAACAGTTCGTGCATGAAATCGGGGTTCACAATTATGACGACAACAAAGCGGGGTGGTTGAAAAAAAACAACGATTCACCGCACTTGATGAAAGAGTTTGTGAATTTTGTTGACCTATGAATTGAAAAATAGTTTGATTAAGTGATAATTATTTCAACAAAAATGATGTTTTACTCGGGGCGAACGGACATGAATTGAAACTTGATTATGGAAATGTTCCATACCCACCCTTGCATGTCAATTGTAGGTGCGTAATACTGCCAGTAATAGAATAAACTTGAAATAAAAACAAAAATATATAAAAGATAGGTGTATTTTTATAATATAATCTATCGTAATGAAAAAATGATTGTCTAATGTAATTTTGAAAAAGTATTCAAAAGATTTGATTTATGAAGAATACATTGTGAATAATATGTCATATAGAGAAATGAATAAAAAATATTGAATAAACAGTAGAACAATGACAAAATTATTGAATTATTATTGAATACCAATCAGATATTGAACAGAAGCAATGAAAGCACAACGAATTGGGGAAAAGTGAGAAAAAAGAAGAGAACGTGAAAAGTGAAAAAGAAAATATAGAATAAAAACAAGTGACTGATACTATGCAATATTGTATGATTGAGAACATAAAAGCAAGGATCGTGGAAGAGTAAAAGAACACATATTGATCATGGAAGACTTGATTGGTAGAAGACTTGAAGACGGTGAAGTTGTTCACCATATTGATTGAAATAAATTGAATAACTTGCCAAGCAATTTGAGATTGATGACAAAAGAAGAACACCACAAATTGCATTATCAAGAAAGGACAATTGACAAAAAAACATGACGTTTTATTTCTTAAAATAATAAGTATGGAAAAAACCTTTTGACAAGACAAAATCGTTTTCAAAACTGAAATCAACATGCGTGATCGACAAAAGATTTCAAAAAGCGTAAGAGAACGACAAGAAAGCAAAGACGAAATGCAATTGACGTTTGACATCTTTCCGGTTTGGGTTGTTTCAATAAATTGAAACGCGGAAATGACGGACGCGGAAAAAATCAAACGACTTGAAAATTTGACGGATTTGCAATTGTTCAAAGAAGTTGCCGAAACTCTTGGAGAATTACAAACCAACGCATGATGAATTGACGAAAAAAAAAAGATAAATTCACCTATGAATTCGACAAAATAGCGAACACATGAAAAACAAATTTGAATGATCCGGAATTGTTGGAAATCTTGATCATTGATAAATTTCACCGGACGCACGATGAATTCATGAACACACCAAAAGAAATCGTCGATTTGTTATTATTGAAACGGTGAGCGGACGCAAGAGCCGAAAGAAAAAAATCAAAATCTTTATTAAGTAAAAAATAAAATAAATGGCGACATCAAAGGTTCTTGAAATTATTGTAAAAGCGACGGATCAAGCGTCAAAGCAATTTGACGCAATTTCGGAAAATTCAAAAAAATTGTCTGAAAGTTTGAAAGATGTCAAAAAATATTCATGAATTGCAACAACAGCACTTGTTTGACTTGGGGGCGTAATGGTGAAACAAGCAACCGACATTGAACCGGTGAAAAGATCATTTGATCAACTTGCGGAATCAATCGGAGAAAATTCAACCGACATGTTGAAATCTTTGAAAGAAGTTTCAAAATGAGCCGTTTCGGAATATGATCTTATGCTTGCGTCAAATAAAGCGATGAAACTTTGAGTTGCGAATAATACGGACGACATGTCCGATTTGATGAAAATTGCGAGACTTTATGGACAACAAATGTGACAAGACGTCACAAAATCATTTGATGACATCGTGACATGACTTTGAAGATGATCCGCAATGATTCTTGATAATCTTTGAATTGTTGTAAACGCGGAAGAAGCAAATCAAAAATATGCGGAATCAATTTGAAAAACGGCGGATCAATTGACTGATGAAGAAAAAAAACAAGCATTGGTGAATGCTACACTTGCAGAATGAAAAAAAGCACTTGAAAAATTTTGAGAACCTGCGGAAACAATGGCGGAAAGGTTTGCAAAATTGAAAAACACATTCACCGATATTTGAACAAAAATTTGAACGGCGTTGTTGCCGGTGATTGAAAAATTGTTGAATATTGTTCAACCGATAATTGACAAGGTTGCAAATTGGATTGAACAAAATCCAGAACTTGCGTCAAAAATTTTATTAGTTGCGACAGCCGTTTCATGATTGATTTTTGCTTTGTCTTCGCTTACTTGAATCGTTTCAAGCGTGACATCATGATTGTCGTTTTTAATGTCGCCGGTTTGATTGATTATTGCGTGAATCACCGCACTTGCAATTGCACGGGCGACAAATTTTGGTTGAATTAGAGACAAAACGCAAGCGGTGATTGATAAAATAACAGAAATCGTAAGACCACGAATATTAAAATTTCAGTTATGGTGGCATGAAAATTGAGAAACTGTAAAGGAAATTTTAAGATGACTACGAGACGCAGTTGAAAATATCTTTCAAGCATGAATGGACATCATTTCATGAGCTTTGGAAATATTTTTCCAATCAATAGATGTTTTATTAAAAATATTTTCATGAGATTGGGAATGAGCTTGGGAATGAATAAAAAACATTCGAACAACAATTTGGGATACAGCAGTTTCAGTGGTAGATGATTTGTTCGGTGGTGCATTAGATTGGATCGCAGATAAATTGGTTTCTTTTGGTGATTGGTTTTCGGAAAAACGAAATCAAATTAAAACATGGGTTACTGAAATCGCAAGTGCAATGTGGGAATGATTAAAACAATGAATGGAATTTTGGGTAGCAATATTCACATGAGATTGGGAAAAAGCGAGCGACATTTCACAAAATGTAATGAAATGATTAGATGAAGCATTAACAAATATATTTGGTGACATGTGGACAAATATTAAAACAAAGGTTCAGAATTGAATTGATTTAGTGGTTGGTAAAATACAAGCATTCAAAGATAAAGTGATGTGAATTATTAAGTCAATCAAAGATGCTTGGAATGATGCAAAAGATTTCGTGGGTGGAGTTAGTAAATGAATATCAAATGCGACTTCAAGTGCTTGGGATTTTGTTTCGTCACCATTCCGTGCGAATGGTTGACCGGTTCAAGCGTGATCACCATATATTGTCGGAGAAAGATGACCGGAATTGTTCGTTCCTTGAACATCATGATCGATTGTTCCGAATGAAAACATCACAAACAATAATTGAATCACAATAAACATGTCGGGCGTTTCAATTAGAAAAGATTCGGACATTCAAGAACTTGCACAAGAAATCGTTCGTCAAACCAAACTTGAAAAAAATTATTGAATTATTTAATAAAATAAAAGCACCATGCAAAACGTAATTAATGCAATATTATTATGAACAGCACCGAAAGTGCCAATTGAATTGATCAATTGATCTTTTTCATTCAATGGTTGGAATTTGGACAATTGATTGAACATCAGAGTTGTCCAATCAAATCATGACGATATTTGAACAATTGATTTTGATACATACGACACACCACTTGAAGACGGTGGTGGAGTTTTGGGGAAATATTACAGAAAAAAACAAATTCAATTGATTTTGTCGGTGAAAGCGTCAACGCCGGAAGCGTTCAACGATTTGATTGACGAAATAAAATATCAAACATCAAAAACGGAATGAAAATTGAGAATAATTATAAATTGAATTGTAAGAGAACGAACCGCAACATGCACAAGTTTGAAATTCAACAGAAAAAATTATAATTTGACACGGGTTGGAAATGTTGCTTTGACGTTTACATGTGTCAACCCGCATTCACAACTTGAAAATCCGGAAAGTGCGGATTTTATATCACAAACGTGAACATTTCAAAGTTCAGTGATTTATCAATGACGTGCGGAAACATACCCGAAACTTTTTGTGACAATGGATTCTTGATCGTCCGCATGAATGCGTTTTGAATTGAATTGATATGTGATCGAAATAAATCAAACATTGAATCAATGAGACATCATAATATTTGACGGCGAAACAAAAAGCGTCACGGTGAATGATGTTGAAGTTGTTTATTCTTGACCGTTCACGCCGTTGAATTACGGCGAAAATATATATTCAATCCATAATGATTGAATTTACACGGGATCTTTATCTTATTTCATAAAATATTTATAAAATGAAAAAGTATCAAATCAAAACCTACAACATTGATTGAACATTCAAAGATACAATCAATGAAAACGACATCTTGAACGAAATTTCGTTCACGTCAAACATCAATTGATGACTTTGACAATTGACAATTGAAACAAAATACAAAATTGACGACATGAATTATCAAGGGGGTGAATTTGTCAAGGTTGTATTATTCGACGATTATCACAAATGATGACTTCAAATTTATTATTGATTTATTTCACAAATCGTCAAAAAAGTTGAATCGTCAAGGGAAACGACAAGTTTTGTTTGTTTATGAATAAACAGCTTATTGAATAACGTGTTGTTCACGAACGGATCACAAACACAAACACCAAGTTGAATGATTACGGACGTTTTGACATATTTTCAAACTGTTTATTCTTGTATTTCCGCCGGATCAATTGACACATCGGATTCAATAAGTCAAAATTATAATTGGACAAATCAAAATTGTTTTGATATAATCAAGACGGTTTGCGAATGAGCTTGATTGAAATTTTATGTTGACGGATTGTGAAAATTGAATGTTTTCAAAGATTGAAACAGTCACTTTTTGAAATTACATTATGACATTGACGCAATGACGATCACGGACACGATTGAAGAAGTTGTGAACAATTATTCACTTGCAAGAAATGGTTGAACCGTGAAAACATATTCGGACGCAACAAGTCAAACAACATATTGAAGAAAAGACAAATTTGAATCAAAAACGGACATCAATAGTGCAACAACACAAGACGCATTCGGGAATCAATATATTGTGGATCATAAAAATCCGAAAGAACACATGACAATCACATTGAACACAAATTTTCCGTTTGAAAATATCAAACCATGAGACACAATTACAGTTTTGAACGCATGAATCGAAATTGAAAATAAGGTTGTGAATAAAATTTCATATAAACCGGATCAATGTGTTTTGACGATCGATAAAACCGACACATTGTGGAATGTGATTGAATAATTTTATTTGATAAAATTAAAAAAAATGACTTATGTTGGTTATAAAATGGGAAATAATATTGTTTCGTATTTGTTGAGTGCAATTTCTTCTAATTCAACAACTCTCATTGTGAATGACGGTTCAATTTTTCCGTCAGATTTTCCGTATATATTGACCGTTGAACAACAATTGAATTGACAAACTGTTGTTCGCGAAATAATGAAAGCAACATCAAAATCATGAAATTCAATATCTGTTGATCGTGCCTTTGAATATTGTGTTGAAGATGACACAGCAAAACCAAAAGTAATGAATAAAATTGCACATAATTTTGACGCGAATTCAATTGTTGCATTGGTGATGACAGCGTGAACATTGAAAGACGTTCAAGACGAAATGGATTCACAATCATGAAGAATTGCGACGGCGGAAGATGAAATTGACGATTTGACAGAATTGATTCAAACTTTGGAAGACGACATTCAAAATTTATAATTTAATTAAAAAAATAATGTTTGCGAACAAAAACAATTTAAGATCTGAATTGACGACAAATATTTGAGATTCAGACACTTCAATTTCAATCACATCGGGGGAATGAATTTTGTGGGAGAATGACATGGTTGCATGTCTTGAACATTATGAAAACAATGTTTGCACAAAAAGGGAAATCATAAAAATCACCGCAAAAAACAACGACACGTTCACCGTGACAAGATGATTCGCGGTTTGTATTATGAATGACGAAACAAAACAACAATGACAAGGAAGTCAAACGTTTGCCGTTGGTGATTTTCTTTCAGTTTATTTATCAAAGGAATTGTGGGAAAGTATAACGCAAAATATTTGAATAAATGAAACGGCGTTGCAAACAATGGTTTGACATATCACCGCACCAAGAACTTGCATAAACAATAATTGTTTAAGTTGGAAACAATCCATTGATTCCGCATATAATACAAAATATTGATGAATTGCGTGATTTGGTGACGCAAGTGACGGTGATTGTGTAATCACGGAAGACGCATTTCTTTGTGCGGATCGTGAATATAATTTCAACAATTTGACAATTTGTCCGAATGTTCTTGTAAGATTTGAATGAAATTGAGTGCCAACGATAAACGTGCGAAAAGATTTTATAAATTGTTGAATAATTGATTTAAGAGCGTGATATATTCCGAATTGTTGTCAAACGGATTGTTGGTTAGAGCAATGATGCACAATCTGTAATTTGGGTTCAGATTTATGATTGAATTGTGGTTGAGCGTGATGATTGTGAGCCGAATATTCGGCATGAAGAACTTGATGTCCATGATCAATTGGTTGTCCTTGAACGTGAAATGTTTGATGATATGGTGGGGCGTGATGAGATTGATATACAGGGGGTGCGTGATGTCCTTGATGAAGTCCGGATTGATGTAATGGTTGAAACGGTTGAAGATGATGAAGCAATCCGAATTCTTATGCGGGTTGATGAGGTGGTTGATGATGATGATGAGCTTGAAGATTTTGAAACGGTTGAAAAGGGGGGAACGGTTGAATATGAGATGATTGAGCACACGCACATTGAGTTGGTTGAAATGGTGGAAATTCTTGATTGTTTGGAACGGGTGGAACTGGTGGTTCATGATGATCTGATTGAAATAATGGTGCGTGAAATGGTGGAAACTGATATTATTGATGAACTGGTTGATTATGATGAACTTGTTGAGATGCCGGAAATGGTGGAATCGGAGTTGTCAAATGATGAACGGGGTGAGAATCGTTTGGAAGATATACAGCGGGGAATTGATGAAATGCAATCACAAATGTTTATTGATTCCACTTGAATGCAAGAAATATTTACAACAATTGTGTCAATGCGCGTTGATGAGACGGCGGACAAGGGGGAAAGGCTGAATGCTGAACTTCATGAAACGGTTGAAATGGGGCAGACGGTTGACAAATGATTGTTTCATATGAGAATATGTGTATCGAATGATGTTTTGATGTGAGTGCAGGTTGCGGGGGTGAACCATGAGATCTTAGACGTCCGGAATGTTGAACGTGTTGAGTTCAAGGGAATCCATGAAACAATTGACGACTTGTTTTGAAAACTTCAAGAAGTCCATTTGTCCAAAATTTCACGCTTGAAAATGACGCAGAAAATGAATCAATTTTGATTTCGTGGAAAGATCCAAGAGTTATTTCACGGAATAAAACAATGATTCGTTATTCAACAACGGATTATCCAGCAAATCTAACAGATTGAACATTAGCAGTTGAAGAAACAACGAGAAATCAATATGAAAGCACGCCTTATAGTCTAACTGGTGTGTTGGATGAAACGACATATTATTTCACTGCTTTTGCTTTGGATTCAAATAATAGCATTATTGACACAGAAACAGCAACAATTACAACTGACTTTGGATGGAAACCTTGAGCTAATACTATTGCTTATTATCCACTTAATTCTACTTATAATTTCACAGATAATAGCTGAAACTGATATGATTTAACTGTATCTAATGCTTCTATAACCACGTTAGATTGAGTGTCTTGTGCATCTTATTCTGTAGGTAGAGCATATAATTCTACTCCATCAGTATGAACTAAGAGAACGTTGTCAGCTTGGTTTTATGCTCAAACTTCGTGAGTGCTTATTGGGACATGAGCAAACCAAAATACATTTCAATGTATGATGCTATCTAATGCATGAACATGAAAAATCCAAATATCAGACTTCCATACTATCTGATATGCTTCTAATATTAGTTCTAATGAATGGCATCATGCAGTCGCAGTATGTGATGGTGCTGATATGTATTTATATATTGATTGAGTATTGGCTAATTCATGAACTCATACACAAACAGATAACTCTACATGAGTTTCAGCTTGAGGTAAGCCATTCTCTGATGCTAATCCAGACAACTATACATGATATTTAAGTAAAGTTATTATAGAAAATACAGTACGGACAGCACAAGAGATAGCAAACTACTACAACCAAACGAAAGCTAACTACTGAATAAGTTAATCAGATTTATATAATATAATTTAACCGATGACCGTAAGTCTAACGTTTACATTATGTGTAGTGTTGTGAATGTTGTTGTATTATCAAATGTGATGAAAATTTTGGTAAAAAAATAATGTTTATTTCATAAAACAAGGAAATATGAAAGCAACACAATGTATTATTACAGATGAAATTAAAAAAAGAAATTTTAATCGTGAAGCTGAAAGAATAAAAGATTCAAATTCTGAAACACTTGTAATAAGGATTGATGGTGGATTATGAAGAGTAATTGCAATGAGTGGTGCAATTACAGAAAAAGCAAAACAGCAACCAGTGAAAGTTATTACAAGCCGACC
>AUXO010610176.1_pt1 | contig 15011 bp, 10 predicted proteins | sample 768731 | NCBI WGS metagenome assembly AUXO01 (sample SAMN02715735, study PRJNA202380) | gut metagenome | biome: sheep rumen | host: Ovis aries | place: New Zealand: Palmerston North
ATGTCCCCTTTCTTTTTCTCCTCTTTTTCCCCCTACCCTTCCCACAAGCAGAAGAGCCCCCACAACGTCTCTACGTCCGCACGGTGCGCATATATTATCACACACCCTGCACGTAATTAATAGCGCAGGGTGCACGATTATACATGCGCAGGGCAAGGCGAAATAGAGGCTGTGGATAAGGACTTGAATATTCCTCGCCAATTCTTTTTCTTGTCTTTTTTTGGCGCTGATTTCCAAAAGCGCTATCTTTGCAACGATATATCAGTATTCATGACCTTTTCAATCATCTGAGCTATGGCTACTCCACACATATCAGCCCCAGACGGAGCTTTTGCCAAAACCGTCCTGATGCCAGGCGATCCATTGAGAGCTAAGTATATTGCTGAGAGCTTCCTAACAGATGCTCGTTTGGTCACATCCGTGCGCAACGTGTTGGGATACACGGGCCTGTATCATGGTGTTTCAGTATCCGTGATGGCCAGTGGCATGGGCATGCCCAGCATTGGCATCTATTCCTACGAATTGTACCACTTCTACGGTGTGGAGAACATCATTCGTATTGGTTCGGCAGGCAGCTACCGTCCATGGCTGAAAGTGATGGATGTCACACTGGCCGACAGCGCCTACAGTGATTCCACATTCGCAAAGCTTCAAGGTGGTGAGACATCGCACAGCATCAAGCCAAGCACAGAACTGAACAGCGCCATCGAAAAGAAAGCAGAAGAATTAGGCATTGAATGCAAAAAGAGCGTCGTCCATTCCAGCGATGTGTTCTATGCAGATGCCTCACAAGGCACATGGCAGGACGTCGCTGAGCGAACCGGCAGCGACTGCGTGGAGATGGAGAGTTTCGCCTTGTTCCACAATGCCCGTCAATTAGGCAAACGTGCCGCTTGCCTGCTCACCATCAGCGACTCCTTTGTGGACCACACCGAACTGACTGCTGAGCAACGACAAAACTCCTTCACAGAAATGATGCGACTGGCTTTGGAAACAGCAATCTCCCTATAACGGATACAACTAATTAACTATTAACCTCCATATTTTGTATGAGAAAGCTTTTACTAATAAACATTCTGATGACAATAACATTGTGTACCTATGCACAAATTGACATCACGAAGTATTACCTTGAAAACTACGGGTTTGACGATAATTTCGACTACACAGCAGGCCAAACGACCAATGTGGCAGAGGAAATAAAAACGGTGAAAGGTTGGACATCAACCCTTAGCGCCACTTACACCATTGTGGGCACTTATGAATTCGGTTTCAAAGGAGTCTTCAATACAGCCACTGTACCCGAAACAGGCTATGACGGAGAAGCAGGTGGAGGCTTAGCCTTTTCAACTGGATGGGAACAGACGTTCAAATTCTCACAAAATGTCTATCTGCCTGCAGGAACCTACACTCTGAGGGTGCCTACCTACAACGGAAGCAATGTCACAGCAGCCACATCACAAGTAGCCTGGGTTCCCAGCTCTGGCACCGCTGTCACTTCTACCAGAACCAGCTACAAGGCTAAGAGCTGGACCGTTGACGAAATCACATTCACGCTGACAAAACGCACAAAAGGAAATATCCAATTCGGCATGAAGGCTGCCAGCGGCGGTTCTGCAAACTCAGCCAAACTAATTGTGGACTATGTACAATTGTTGGGCACAGACTTGGCAGTTGATAAAACCATCTTGAACTCAGCCCTCAAAACAGCAAACAATCGCTACAATGAAACAGGCAAAGAGGCAGCTGCACTGAAAAGCGTCATCGATGCCGGACAAGCAGTGTACGACAATGCGGATGCAGATATGCAAAGCGTGCTGGACGCCACCTCGGCTCTCTATGACGCCATTGAAGCCTATAACACAGCCAATGACATGACCGCCTACATCACCAATCCTAGTTTTGAAGATGGGCTCACAGGCTGGACGAGTGTAGATATGGAACCTCAGACAAACCGTGCATTCTCGCTGACAGACGGGAAAACCTTTGTGGAGAAGTGGGTTGCATCAGGAACGGCAGGTAACGCATCCATCAAACAAACCTTGAAAAACCTGCCCAATGGAAACTATGAATTGACGGTTTCTGGACAAAACATCGCGGAGAGCACCCCTACCACAAGCAAAGCCGGTGCCTACATCTTCGCAGTATTCACCACAACCAAGAGGACGGTCAACACCGCCAAAGAATACACTCTGGCATTCACAAACATTGCAGGCGATGTAGAAATCGGCTTTGTTGCAGATAATGCAAAAGGGAATTGGCTTAGCGTTGACAATTTCCGTCTCCGCTTTGTAAGCGAGTTAGACGCCCAAAGCACAGTAGATGCTTTACAAAGCTACATCACCACAGGCGAATCGCTCCTAAAAAGCATGATGGCTGGTGACATATCAACAGCCCTTACATCCGCTATTGAGACAGCCCAGGCCATGACAGCAGAATCCGCCAGCAAGGACATCCAAAATGCAGCCCAACAGATAATTGCAGCCATTGAACAGGCACGTATATCCATCGCTTCATACAAAACGCTGACATCACAACTGAGCACAGCCAACTCAACCATCAACAGCAACATGTCCATCACGGCATACAACGAACTCAACACGGCGATTACAACAGGTGAAGCACTTAAAGAGAACCCTGCCAATGCTCTTGAAGCAAACGTAAAAGCAGCAAACCAGAATCTGGAAGCAGCCATTGCGCATGCCAAAACGGCCATTACAGAGTATAAAACCGTCGTGAGCCAATTGAGTACTGCCATTGCACAACAAGGCAACATGATGTCAACAGAAGCATCAACGGCACTGAATGCAGCCATCCTCGCAGGACAGACTATCAGCACAGCCTCAACAGATGAAGAAGTACAAAATGCAGGAACAGCACTAACGGAAGCCAATGCCCTTGCCAAGACATCCATCGCACTCTACAAGAACCTGCAAACACAAGTGGATGCCGCAAACAATACATATGACGAAAACAAGAATGGCGCAGAGGCACTGAAAGCCGAACTAGACCATGCAACAGCATTGGTGACAAGCGGAAATTCCGACCCAGATGACCTCGTGGCAGAGGTTGACATCCTAAAAAAAGCCATCTTCGCATTCAATCTTGCCAATCCAGAACCTGGCTCAGGCACGGCTCCTGCTGTAAAGAAGACAGTCACATATGTCGCTACAGGTGCCACACAAGCACTGATGCGTGCCACTATTGCAGGCAGCAATATTCTCGAGCAAGGTGTATGCTGGAGCACTGAGCATGCCCCTACTGTGCTAGACAATCGCAGCACCAAATCATTCTCACTTAAAGGAACTCTCTTCCACATTACAGGACTTAAGCCTGCCACAGTTTATTACCTACGGCCTTACGTCATCAACAAAACATACACCGTGGCATACGGCGATGAAGTCAAGATTGTCACCATGCCTAAAGGCACTTGCACTTGGTCCTGGGACGAAGCAGGACCGGATGAAGCGACGAATGCACGTTGCCGCAATGCCATCAAGGAAACCATTGACTATTTCAATGAATGGACTGGCATTCAAGGCTTCCACTTGCAAGGGCACTATGTTCCAGGCGCTGGTGCAGGAAGTGGTACGGCAGACTGCTCCTACGGAGGCTATATGCGCATCAGTCAAAACACGGCCAATCAAGCTATTGGCACCGTACTACACGAGACGGGCCATGGCGTAGGAGTAGGAACCGGAGAACGATATAGTGACACGAACCTCCATGACTGGTGGTGGAAGGGCCGTGCCACAAACGAAGCATATCAGTTCCTAGAGAATGAACTGGGCAACTCTGAATACATATTCAAAGGTGACGGCACACACGCCTGGGGCGGCAAGGAGGATATATACGCCTCTTACGATTGGCTTGTCAATGGTTCCAGCAACGACAAGCACCAAGAAATTCAATATATTGGTGGCATGTGCATCTTGCGTGGAATGTTCATCGATGGCCTTGATCCTACTTCCAGTGGCTGGTGGTATACAACCCACAACGGCATTTCGGGCTACACGTATAACTTTGATGACAACAAGAAGTATTATCTGATGAACAAGGATTCCAATCGCGGACTTGGCGAAGGATTGCTCTATCACCGCGGCATCAGCTCTGCTAGCTGGAAACCATACTTGCCAGGCGAATCCATCAGCGACGAGGCTGCATGGTACATTGAGTTCGATGCCAAGAAGGGGTACTACATGTTCAAGAACGCATCCTCAGGCAGATACCTTTCTCACGCATCAAGTATCACATTGAAGAATATCACGACCCCCACCAATGACGAACTGTTCCAATTGATGCCAGACCGTACCGATGTGACGATAGGTACAGGCAAGAACACCGTCACCACACATGGCTATTGGTTCACATGGACGACCGACGGATTCAAATCGATGAGTGCCAACGCCTTGTCGAGCGCGAATGGTTACGGGACGGTTGTACAAACATCGTTCAACTATAGTGATGATGCCACTACACAACAATGGATTATCATCAGCGAAGATGAATTGGAGGCATACCAGAACGCCGCTATTGCGACTGGCATCCACTCCATTGAGTTGGATAACACAACCCCAGATGGAAACAAGACCGTGGTGGGCATCTATACAACGGGAGGCATCCAATTGCAGAAAACCACCAAGGGCTTCAACGTCATCAAGTATAGCGATGGCTCCAGCGAAACAATCTATATCAAATAAGATGAAATACCGACTCATATCATTGATGGCATGCGCACTCATGTGCATGCCATCTTTTGCCCGAAAGACTGCAGACCTATGGCCTGACGGAACAGCAATAAATGCATGGTTCAAGCAAACTACGCCAGTGGAAATTTCCAAGTTAGGCAGACAATATCGCGTGACAGATTATGGCGTAGTGAACGACGGGAAAATACACACAGCCGAGATGCAGCAACTCATCAACAAGGTGTCGGCAGAAGGCGGCGGAGTAATTGTAGTGCCCGAAGGGACCTACCTTACAGGCGCCCTATTCTTTAAGCAAGGCGTACACCTTCACCTCAATGATGGTGCCACGCTAATGGGCAGCAATAATCCAAGCGACTATCCTATTTTAAAGACCCGCATCGAGGGAGAAACATGCCTCTACTACGCAGCCCTCATCAATGCGGACGGCTTGGACGGATTCACCATCTCCGGCAAGGGAACAATCGACGGCAATGGCTATACCTATTGGAAACACTTTTGGGAACGCCGCAGCTGGAACCCACGTTGTACAAATAAAGACGAACAGCGTCCACGCTTAGTGTATGTGAGCAACAGCAAAAATGTACAGATTGAAGGGGTGAAATTGCAGAACTCTCCATTCTGGACAACTCATATTTACAATAGCGAGAACGTGAAACTACTGCGTCTTCACATCTATTCTCCAGCTGCTCCCGTGAAAGCACCAAGCACAGACGCCATTGATTTAGATGTAGTGAAAAACATCCTTGTGAAAGACTGCTACATGAGTGTCAATGACGACGCCATAGCCATCAAAGGTGGCAAGGGACCGTATGCCGATTATTGGCGCACCCCCTACTCTAACCTCGACATTCATCAATTTCCAGAAATGGTGGGTGATGGTGGCAATGAGAACATTCTCATCGAAGACTGCGAATATGGCTTCTGCCACGGCTGCTTAACACTTGGAAGCGAATCGGTGTACGACCACAACATCATCTTGCGCCGCATCAAAGTGAACGAGGCGAACAACCTTCTATGGCTGAAGATGCGTCCTGACACACCACAACAATACGAATATGTAACCGTGGAAGATATCGAAGGGAATGCGAAGAATTTCATCCTGGTGGCTCCATGGACACAGTTTTATGACTTGAAGGGGAGAGAAAGCACACCCATGTCGTATAGTGACCACATCACTATGCGAAACATCAACTTTGACTGTGACGTCTTCTTCAACGTACAACAGAAGGAAGAACAATACCATTTAAGCAACTTCTTGTTTGAGAATCTGAATGTCAAAGCAAAGAATACCGTTTTTCATCCCGAATATGTAGAAAATTTCACTATCAAGAATGTGAGAGCCGAAAAAAAGCAGTAACTTTGCACTCCGGAATCGGGAATATGGCTATTGGGTTGGCAAGTCACACCCCAAATTAATGCCAACTATATAAGCCTATTGCCAGACTATAAAAAACAGACAAATTATGGATTGGCTGATTGAACTTTTCACTACAGGTGGTGGCGTGGCACATACTGTCATCCTCTATGCGCTCGTCATCTCATTCGGTGTTTTCTTAGGGAACAAGATCAAAATCGGTGGCATTTCATTAGGAGTGACTTGGATTCTCTTCGTGGGAATTTTGGCAGGAGACTTGCTCATGCGTGGGGGCATTGAGGAGAACGCAGATGTGCTGAACTTTGTTCAGGACTTCGGACTGATTCTCTTTGTATTCAGCATCGGTCTACAAGTAGGTCCTTCGTTCTTCACCTCTCTCAGACAAGGTGGCTTAAAGGCCAATGGAGTTGCAGCAGGTGTCGTGATGCTGAACATTGTGGTCATGTTCACCATTTACTACGGATTGCGTAATGTCATTCCTGCTGTGAACAACTTGCCCATGCTGGTTGGAACCTTATGTGGAGCAGTCACTAACACACCTGGACTTGGTGCCGCAAATGCTGCTTTAGACCAAATCAACCAAATTCATCCATTCAAGAACGGCATTCCTGTCATTGCGAACGGCTATGCATGCGCCTATCCCTTGGGTGTCGTTGGCATTATTGGCAGCATTATTCTAATTCGTCTAATTTTCAAAGTAAATTTCCAGAAAGAAGTTGATCACTTCAATAAAAAGAATAACAATGAAGCCGTAAAGCCTCACCTTATGACAATAAAAGTGTTCAACCCTGCCATTGCAGGAAAGACCATCCTGCAAGTAAGAGGCTTTATCGGACGGGACTTTGTATGTTCACGCATGCTTCACGAAGGCCATGTCGTTGTGCCAACCAAGGAAACACAACTGAACGTTGATGACAAACTCTATATCGTCTGCGCTGAAGAGGATGCTGCGGCCATCATAGCATTCATCGGACCTGAAGTACAGGTGGAATGGGATGAGCAGGATGTGCCGATGGCATCAAAGAAACTTACCGTTACCAAAGAAAGCATTAATGGGAAAACATTGGGAAGCCTGCATTCCAGTTCCATGTATGGTGTCAACGTTACTCGTCTGTACCGTTCCGGTATCGAGCTATTTGCCAGCCCAAGCCTCATTCTGCAAATGGGCGACACGCTAACTGTTGTGGGGCCTGAAGATGCTGTAGACCGCTTCGCAAGCAAAATTGGCGATAAGAAACAGCAACTTGACAAACCGAACCTGCTCACTCTTTTCCTCGGCATTCTTATTGGCATCATCTTTGGCATGCTGCCAATAAGTATTCCTGGCATGTCAATGCCCGTGAAGCTGGGCTTGGCTGGAGGTCCACTTATTATCGCAATCCTTTTGGGACGCTTTGGCTACAAACTCAAACTTGTAGCATACACAACCAACTCAGCCTCATTTATGATTCGAGACATTGGCCTCGTTCTATTCTTGGCAAGTGTCGGAATAAAAGCAGGTGGAAACTTTGTGGACACAGTGCTTAACGGTGGCATCCACTATGTATGGATTGGATTCCTTATTACTGTGATACCGCTCGTTGTAATGGGTATATTTGCGCGCATCAAATGGCACATGAACTACTTCTTGCTGATGGGAACCCTGAGCGGTGCTACTACAGACCCTCCAGCTTTGGCATTTAGCACAGCTATAGCCAACAACGGAATTCCATCCGTAGGATATTCTACAGTCTACCCGCTATCCATGTTCCTCCGCATAATTACCGCACAAGTCATTATTTTACTTATATGCAGTTAGACATTCACACACTCATAGATACACTTTTGCAGTCAACAGACCTACCACTGTTGGCTGCATTTGCATTGGGCATATTGGTGGCGCTAAACCCATGTCAACTGGCCATCAGCATATCCGCTCTCGCCTATGAATACAGAAACGGGAAAAGTCTCATGGACGGAATTGTTTATGCTTTAGGAAGAACTGTCACCTACACCCTATTAGGATGGGTAACCATGTGTCTCATTGGCGGAGGCAGCAATGTCATCGGCCTACAGAACGTGCTGTCTCAAGCAGAAGAGGTTGTTCCTTACGTATTGACGGGAATAGGCATATACCTTATTATCAGAGCCTTTCACCATCATCACCATGACGGAGAACATTGCCACAATAGCGGTAGAATCATCAAGCGCAATGGTCCATTAGGCTCATTGATGCTTGGAATGGCTCTTGCATTTGCCTTTTGCCCCGAGAGTGCCATTTTCTACTTCGGAATGATGATTCCACTGAGCATCAAAAGCAATGTGGGTGCAGTCATTCCTCTTGTTTTTGGTCTATCGGCTAGCATTCCTGTCGTTCTGATGGCATGGATGATGCAAAAGGCACTTAATGGAGCAGAACGATTCAGACGAGGTTTTGAACATTTCCAACAATGGCTGAATGGCATTACAGGCCTGTTGTTCATCGGCATTGCAATTCTTCTGCTTATAGGAATATGAAGAATTAAAGAACTTTAAGAGACAAAACAGACAGGATGTAAGATATTTGTACTATCTTCGCACATGATTACACACCTAATGTTGTATTCGTATTAAACTTATGACAGAAGAAGAAGAGTTACACAACGGACACGAAGAATACTCGGGCAAAAGCGCAATAGAACTCATACGCGAGCTCCTCAAGCTACTTTTAGTCCTGCTATGGAGATTCCTTGTATGGCTCATCAAGAAGTTCCTCAAAGGTGTTCTGTGGTGCATGCGAACCGCAGAAAAGGGGTGGGACCGGCTCAACGATTGGTGGAATGACAATAACACGCAAGAGAAAGTTGCCAAAATCAAGGCGTGGCTGAAAAAAACAGCTAAAATAGCAGGACGATGGAGCATTAAAGCGGGGAAAGCCACACTCAAAGGCATTGGGATAGGACTTGTTGCTACGGGAAAAGGCATTGTCATTGCCGCGAAAGCAACAGCCAGAGGAATTGTTGTGGGCGTGAGGGCAACTATCCAAGGCATCATTCACCTGCGCCCTACCATCAAAAAGATCAGGGAACTCATCGTAGCAGGATTTTGGGCAACCATCGCGTGGATGAAGCGTTGCAAACGAGGCATGAAGCTTTCTCGAATACGCCGGAAACGTGCATACGAATCCTTCAAGAGGAATGGTGGCATCAAGGGAGTCATCATCAATTCCACGCATAACGTCAAAAGCAACATTGAACGCTTTATGGAAGAAGACCAAGAAGAAGCGGCTCCAGATGCTGTTACAGAAGATGACATCATGGAAGAAGCGCTTGAAGCAGGTGCTAACGATGGAAAAAAGTCTATGAAAATTGGCAAGACTTTCATGACACATGCAAAAAACTTCATGGACGTGGAATAGTTCAACACAAACAATCCTCATCACATTGACAAAGCAATACTAATACAACAGAAACGGTGAAAAAGATTCTATTTATCTTATTACTACTCACAACTGTCGCGCAGCAAAGCCAAGCCGTGCTGAAGGAGCGTGACCTCGGGCAAACATTACACGTATTGCGCCTAGAGCTTTACAATAAGTGGATGAAACAGAAAGAGCGGATGAAACAAATGGAGACACGCCGAGAGGCGCAACACAAGAAACTCATTGACATCATCCAACGCAGCGAAATCACAGGACTCATCCTCTATTCACAGGGACAAGAATTCACTTTTGACATGGCATATGCCTGCCAGGAGGCTACAACACTGCACCATGAACTACATAGCAACACCATTCCTTATCAACAAATCAAGACGTATATAGTAACAGAGATTGCCAGCTATGACAGTCTAATATATGCATTGAAGTTTCTTCCGCCTGTCATTATAGAACAAAGCACTGACAGCATATCGCAAGACTCCCTACGCAATGTCATTGCCAAGAAAATTAAGGATAATGGCAAAAGGCTTCCTTTCATACTGGATGCACAAGGCATTCAAGATCGAGCCATGTGTATTAAATATGCAGAGACCTTACGTGACAATATGGTCATCATTCTCAAGCGCCTTGAAGAAGATAACCAACACTACCAAAACTTAGCTGTCTGTGTGGCACGAATGAACGACTATGCACAAGCGAAATACGTGGCACTGCAGCAGAGCATATTCATGAATCCTGGAACAAACTACATCCAGATTTTGACTAGGATTCCCATGCAATGGCAACGAATGCAAGATGACTTCAAGACAAAGTATAAACCATTAGAAGAACGTGGAAATAACGGCAAGTTCAAGACCTATCGTTCTGAATGGAGAGGTCCCATTGTCTTATTTGCAAGCATCTTCATGCTCGTTTATATTATGGGAGGTGCTTTGCTAAGTAATATCCTTTTAAGATGGGCACTTCCCAAACGTTTCCGAACAGAAAAGTTCAAACAAAAACGTCCCATTCTCATTACGGCACTCGCTGTCTTCATTTTTGCCATCGCTGTTATGATTGTAAGAACTTTCATCAAGCACAATCTGATGCTGATGGCCACAGAACTTATGATAGAGATGGCCTGGTTGATTGAAGCCATTTTCGTTTCACTCATCATCAGATTGAATGGAGACCAAGTTCGACATGGCGCCAAGGTGTACACACCATTTATTCTCATTTCACTTATTGTGATTTGTTTCCGAATCATACTGATTCCAAACACTCTGGTAAACATTGTCTTCCCCCCTATCCTTTTGGCATTCACCATCTGGCAAATCTTTACACTGAAAGCATGCCGAAAAAAGATTCCATCAAGTGACAGCATCTATTGCTCCATCTCCTTAGCTGTAATGCTAGCAGCATGCGTGCTGGCATGGGTTGGGTTCACGCTGATGGCTGTACAAATCATCGTATGGTGGACATTCCAATTGGCTGCTATCGCAACCATCACCAGCTGTTACGACTTAATGGAAATGTATGAATACCGTTTTCTTCACCAGCGCATCAAGAAAGCCTATGGCAGCCATTTCTCTGATGAAGAAATCCGCCGCAAGATGAAACGTGGAGACTTTGTAGACCAAACATGGATATACGATTTCATCAATCGGGCTATCGTTCCTGTAGTTGCGGTATTCTCCATCATGATCAGCATACATATGGCTGCTGAAATCTTCGATCTGCGCCATCTATGCATCACATGGTTCTTGCACGAAATCAAGATACCGAGACTGATGTCTGTCTCGGTCTACAAACTCTGCCTGATTGCTGCCTTGTTCTTTATTTTCAAGTATATAAACTATTTAATCCGTTCTTCATGGTTCAAGTACCGCAAGAAGAAAGAGGACAAGGATTTCAATGCGACATTAGCAAAGAACATCATAGGACTTCTTGTTTGGGGCATCTACATCATTGCGGTATTCCTTATGCTTGAGGTGCCAGGGACAGGCATTGCCATCGTAACAGGAGGCTTGTCCACAGGTATGGGTTTTGCATCAAAAAGTCTTCTAGAAAACTTCTTCTACGGAATTTCGCTAATGAGTGGCCGTGTACGTGTTGGCGACTATATCGAATGCGACGGCATTGTAGGAAAAGTGGAAAGCATCACTTACCAAAGCACACAAATCACAACATTGGATGGTAGCGTTGTAGCAATCTTGAACTCAGACCTCTTTGGAAAGAACTTCAAGAATTTGACACGTAATCATCAATACGAGCTCATCACCATTCCATTTGGCGTTGCATACGGAACCGACGTGGAAAAGGTTAGAAAACTTATCATTGAAGGCATACTTCCCCTCTGTAAAAACACAGACGATGGACGCAACATTGTTGACCCCGGACATCCATTAGCAGTCACGTTCGCCGATTTTGGAGCTAGCAGTGTTGACCTGAAATTAGTAGCATGGGTATTGGTGGATCACAAAATCGCATTCTCTGCACAAGTCCGAGAGAGAATCTACCATGTTCTTAATGAAAACCACATTGAAATTCCTTTCCCACAGCAGGACATTTACATTAAGGGCATGGCAAAATCGGATTAGAAAAGCTACAAAACAAAAAATTCACACCCTTTTGATAAAAAAAGCGACAAAAGTAGCGCCCGTAATAAAAAAAAGCGCTACTTTTGTCTCCCGAACCCCAATGATATGTGCCAAAACCATTCATACATTGGAGTCATAGCAGGAGAATAACTAAAAAATAAATATAATCTATGGAAGTAAAGAAATCCAAAAAAGCAGACCTTGAGGGCACCAAAAGCACCGGACTGCTCATCGGCTACATCGTAGCTCTTGCTGCGATGTTTGCAAGTTTCGAGTACACGACTCGAGAGTATGAGGAGACTGATGTTGTTTATGCCACCACTTCGTTCGTTTCAGAGGAAGAAGTGATTCCAATTACACAGCCTATCTTCACCGCAGCTCCACCTCCACCAGCTGACGCCCCACAGGTTGCAGAAATTCTTGACATTGTTGACAATAACACAGAAATTGAAGACGAGAAGATTGAGTCAACAGAAGACACCCACGAAGCAATCTCTGGCCCAGTGTCTCACGTTTCAGGCCCAGTTATGGCAGGCCCTCCAGCTCCAGTACAAGAGGAAAGCGATGAGGGAGAGATTTTCGAAGTCGTAGAACAGAACCCAATGTTCCCTGGTGGCGACAAGGCTCTGATGCAATATTTGCAGAAAAACTTGAAATACCCTGCACAAGCACAGGAAAACAATATCCAAGGCCGTGTAATGGTACAATTCGTGGTAAATAAGGACGGTTCAATTGTAGAGCCCAAAATCATTCGTCCTGTTGACCCATCGCTTGACAAAGAAGCTATTCGTGTTGTATCGTCAATGCCAAAGTGGACACCAGGTAAGCAGCGCGGTAAGAATGTACGTGTAAGATTCACTCTTCCTGTCACATTCCGTCTGCAGTAAGCTAATACATCCATATAAATGTCGCACAGTATAGCATATTGTGCGACATTTTTATTTACACATCACCTATCAATATGTACACAGCCAACGAACTCATCGAAAAAGTAAGCAAAGGAGTAAAAAACATCCAATACAACGCAGAGCCTCAAAATCTCTACGCCCCTATCCAATACATTCTTTCCATTGGCGGCAAACGGATTCGTCCCTTGCTGATGCTTATGGGATATAATCTCTATAAAGACGATGTCGACACAATTCTCAACAATGCGCTTGCATTAGAGACATATCACAATTTCACATTGCTGCATGATGACTTAATGGACCAAAGTGACATGCGCAGAGGAAATCTAACCGTACACAAGAAATGGAATGAAAACACAGCAATCCTTTCTGGTGACACAATGCTTATCATGGCCTACCAGCTATTCAATCAAGGCGTCAAGAACAATGAGGCATGGGCCGCTTTCATTGACGCGACCCTTGGAGTCTGCGAAGGTCAACAATATGACATCGATTTCGAGACGTGCAACGATGTCAGCGAAGAAGAATACATGGAGATGATCCGTCTAAAAACATCCCTGTTATTAGGCTATGCATTAAAGATTGGAGCCATCTTGGGGGGTGCCGATGCTGAAGACCAAGCCAACCTTTATGCCTTCGGCGAAAAAATGGGACTTGCATTTCAGCTTCAAGACGACTGGCTCGATGTCTATGGAGACCCGAAGAAGTTCCAAAAAAAATTGGGTGGTGACATTGTTGACAACAAGAAAACATTCATGCTCATCAAAGCATACCAACTGGCAGATGAGACACAGAAAGCAGAGCTCGACAAATGGATGTCAGGCAAGGATTTTCAGGAAACAAAGAAAATTGCAGCGGTTACACATATATATAATATAGTAGGCATTAGCCAACTTGTTCAACAGAAAATAGAAAAGCTGTTTTCCCAGGCACTCACATGCCTCGAAAAGGTAAAAGTGGATAGTCAAAAGAAAACGGAACTTCGCCACTTTGCCGACAAACTTCTCGGACGGCAATATTGATTGGAACGGAACAAATATGATTGACACGCACGCACATCTTGACGGGCCCGAGTTCGCAGAGGATTTGGAAGAAGTCATCCGACGGGCTAAAGAGAGCGGGGTAAGGGGCATTATGGTTCCTGGCATTTGCCACAAAGACACCCCGCACTTGCTTGACATCTGCCACACACATGCAGGATTTCTATACCCAATGATTGGCCTTCATCCCGAAAACATCAAGGATGAAGACTATCACTTGGCCCTAGCCTCGCTTGAGGACCTGCTTCAAAAATCACTGCAAGCTGAATCCACGAACGATTCCAACGTTCCCATTATCGGCATAGGCGAAGTCGGCCTCGACTTCTATTGGGATGACACCCATAAACAAGAGCAACTCGAAGTCTTTGAGCAACAGATACAATGGGCGGAGAAATACCATCTTCCATTGATGATTCATGCCCGGAATGCACACCAAGAACTCTTGGAGGTGATGGAACACCACCGCAACAGCCAGCTTTCTGGCGTTTTTCACTGCTTTACAGGCACGGAGCAAGAAGCTGCAGACTTGCTCTCTTTCCCTCACTTTATGCTAGGCATAGGAGGGGTTTTAACCTTCAAAAAAAGTACACTCCCAGAAGTTGTCAAACGAGGCATTCCACTCACCAGAATCGTATTGGAAACAGATGCACCCTACATGGCTCCAGTGCCTAACCGAGGCAAAAGAAACGAAAGCGCATACATTAAATGTGTAGCCGAAAAACTAGCTGAGATTTATGGGGCGGAATTCCGTCAAATTGTGCTTCAAACAACAGAAAATGCGCTGAAAGTTTTCCCAAAAGCAACTTTTTTCAATAAAAAATAAAAGTTTCCATAAAATTACGTCAATGGAAAAGAAAAAAATCCCTATTTTTGTCACCAATTATGGGATTATGGGAAGCCGCATGGACTAAACGTCTCCCATAAACAAAAAAGGAAGATACATACTTCCACAACCAAGGAGAGATGCTCGAGTGGCTGAAGAGGCACGCCTGGAAAGCGTGTA
>AUXO010901072.1_pt1 | contig 15002 bp, 18 predicted proteins | sample 768731 | NCBI WGS metagenome assembly AUXO01 (sample SAMN02715735, study PRJNA202380) | gut metagenome | biome: sheep rumen | host: Ovis aries | place: New Zealand: Palmerston North
ATTGTATTTTGGTCCACAATAGTAGTAAAAAAAATAGAAAAATTAAAAAACAAGATTGATAATATTGATGATCCAGACTATAATCATAAAATTGATTTTCAAATGGACGATGAAATAAGATCTCTTGCATTGGCAATAGAAGATATGCGAATCTCTTTAATTAATCAAGAAGAGTATCGCAATCAAATGTATCAAAATATATCACATGATTTTAAGACCCCTCTTACCGTAATAAAATCATATATTGAAGCCGTTGAAGACGGAGTTGAAAATGAAACTACCGCACTATCCGTCATAAAAGAACAAACTTCAAAATTAGAACAAAAAGTTCGCTCACTTCTTTATCTTAATAAATTAGACTATCTCAAAAATTCAAAAAACAATCCTAAAGAACTAGTAGATATGGAAAAAATTGTAAAAGAAGAAGTTGAAAAGTTTAAATTTCATAGAAAAGAAATTACTTTTGAAACAATCATTGAGAAAAAGTCCAAATATTATGGTTCAGTAGAAAATTGGGAAACAATCCTAGATAATTTGTTAAGTAATTTTATGAGATATGCCGATAAAAAAATAAAAATTACAGTCAAGCAAAGCAAGATAATCTTATATAACGATGGTGATGCCATAGATGACAATCTATTAGAAGGAATCTTTACTCCTTTCAGAAAAGGAATTAAAGGAGAATTTGGATTAGGATTATCAATCGTAAAGAAAACTTTAAACTTAATGGATTATGATATAACCATAAGAAATGAAAAGAAAGGTGTATCATTTATAATTACAAGTATAAAAGGAACTCATCATAATAAATGAGTTCTTTTTTATTGAAAAAAATGACTATTTTTGCTATGATAAAAAGGTAGAATAGGTGATGTGTAATGAATAAAATAAAAAAATATGGAATAGTAATAATGCTTTTATTAATCGTTGTTTTAAGTCCAAAAGGGAAAATAGGAATTGATAAAAAAGAAGTAAAACAAAATGCTCTTACAAATGATAATAAATTTGCTCACATAATATTAAGTGCATGGATTAAAAAAACAGATGAAGTAGGTAATCCTATGTCAAATGTTTTATTTAAAGTAAGCACCAACAATGATATATTTAGTGCATATACTGTAGAACCAGAAAGTGGTTATTATTATGTTGAAAAAGAATATCAAGGAAATAATTATTTTAATGATGCTTATAAAATATTAACAAAAGAACAACAAGAAAGAATTAGTACGATAAAAACAACAAAAGACTTTTTTCAATTTCCAAATAGTGAATTTATAAACTGTGATAACGGAACGGAAATAGTAACAGACACAGAAAGTAACAATGTCCAAGAAAGAGTAGGAGAAGACTATTACTGTTATTTAGCACTTCCAACGATTTATACTCTTGAAGAAGTAACTGCTCCAGAAGGATATGTAAAAGAAAAAGTAATAATGCTTGGAAGAATTACTCTAGGTTATGCAGTAAAAGGATATTTACAACCAGCAGCAAGAAAACAATCTCCAAATGAAAATTACAGATTATCAGAAGAATTTGAATATAATACGTATCCAGTAGAATTAGAATCAATTAATGTAAACCTAGAACATGAAATGATAGGGAATTATTTAGAGTATGGTCAAATACCAACCAATGAATTAGTAGGATTAGATATTGAAAAAAGAAATCGTAATATTCAAAACATAGGTCTAATAAATAAAAACTGTCTGCCACCAGAAAAACTTCCATTTAGAAGAATAGAATCAACAGAAAATGTAGAATCAGACGGAGATATAAGTCGCCCAATAATACTTGAGCCTGTACCATCCGCTTCAGAAGGCTCTTTACCAAACTGTTATTTATCTCTTCAAAATAAAAAAGGAGAAGTTAAACTAGAAATATCAAATTATGTAAACAATAGAGAACAAATAACAACAGTTCGTGAAAATAAAGTAGAATATAAAGTAAATGTAAAAAATGTGGGAAATGCAGATGCTGTTTCTACAAAAGTAATAAGCATTTTACCAGAAGGGTTTGAATATGTAGAAAATAGTGCTTCAAATGGTGGAAGATACGAAGATGGTAAAATTATCTGGGAAGTAGATCGAATTAATACTGGAAAAGATATAACATTAACCTATCAAGCCTATGCCAAAGAAGGTGTTGATGTTACAAAAGAGTATGAAGGACAAGCATATTTAGAAAATACAAATTTGAAAAAAATAGAAGCAAATCGTACCTTAGTAAAACTATCTATGACAAATCCAATGACTTTAGTTCCTTACAGCATGATTATAATAGTACCATTAATAACAATAGTTTTTGCAATCTATCTAGAATGGACACTAAAAAAAGAAGGAGAAAGAAATGAAAAGAATATGTAAAATCTTTTTTATAATAATACTTGTTTTTTCCATTCATACCTCTTTTTATAAAACAAATAAAATTGTAACAGAAAAAAAGAAAGTAGAAAAAGAATATATAATAAGAGGAAAATATGGTCCTCTTGCAGAGATTTATTTATGTAGAAAATAGTGCAACCAATGAAGGCGTTTACGAAAATAGTGTGATTTCCTGGAGAATAGATAAAATTTCAAAAGACCATGAAATAGATTTTTCATACCAAGCATATGGTTCAGATGATACCAATCAAGATACACAATATATAGGAGAAGTATCCGTAAATAATTTCGCAATGCCACAAAAAGTGGAGGTAAATAAAACAATTGTAAGATTAAATTTAGAAAACCCAATCACCTCGACTCCAGGAGTAATAATTATAATTATTCTATGTATTGGAATAGCGTTTACTATCTATCAAGTTACAAATAATAAAAAGAAAAAAACAAAAAAAGAAGAAATAAATATTTCTTTATAAAAAAGGAAGTAAAAATATGAGTAAAATTAAAGATAAAACAACAAGAAAAATAGTGACATTTATTTTATTAATGATTGGAACAATCATTGCATCAGCGGCTCTAGAATGTTTCTTAATACCAAATACAATTTTAGATGGTGGAATAACAGGAATATCAATTATTGTTCATAAAATATGGAATATTCCATTATGGTTACTAGTATTAATGATTAATATTCCTTTTGTCTATATTGGATATAAAAATCTAGGAAAAGATTTCTTAATTAGGACAATCTTTTCTATGGCATGCTTTTCTCTATTTTTATCCTTCTTCGAATTAGTACAACCATTTACTGAAGAAATCTTACTGGCAACAATTTTTGGAGGAGCATTATATGGAGTAGGAGTTGGAATGATTATTCACTTTGGAGGATGTATTGACGGAACAGAAAGTGTTGCCATTGTAATTAGTAAAAAAACATCTCTAAGTGTTGGACAAATAGTTCTTATATTTAATTTGATTATCTTTGGAATTGCAGGTTTTATATTTGGATTTGATCGTTCCATGTATTCTTTATTAACATATGTAATTACATTTAAAGTAATAGACTTTGTATCTGAAGGATTAGAACAAGCAAAAGCCGCTTTAATCATTACACAAAAAGGAACAGACTTATCAAAAGAAATCTATAAAAAGTTAGGAAGAACAACCACAACGATTCGAGGAAAAGGTTTAATTAGTGGAGAAAAAGAAGTTCTATATTGTGTTTTAACAAGACTTGAAATATTTGAATTAAAAAGAATTGTAGAAGATATGGACGAAAGTGCCTTTGTAACAATACTGGATGTATCAGATATAATAGGAACCCATATAAAATCAAATAATACGATGAAAAACTTATCTCTTAAGAAAAAGAGCTAAGTTTTTTTTATTTTTCTATAAAAATATTGCAATTCTATAAAAGAATTATTAAAATAATAAGTTAACAGGGAAAGGAGGTGAATGATGAGGAGATATTTAAAAATATCTTTACTGCTATTATTAACACCTCTTTTAATACGTAATGTTTATGCAAATGAAAAGGAAACAGAACAAATATCAATACAAATAGAGGAAAGTCTCCCACAAGAGAATATAGAAGTCTCTTTAGAAGAAGACATTCCACAAGAGAATATAGACACCTCTAAAGAAGACATTCCTCAAGAAAGTATTGAGCAAGAGATAGAACAAACCTCTTCTGATGAAGAATTATTAGAAGCAATTTTTCAAGAAATAGGAACAGATTTTAATTTAGAATTAGATGAAATGGATAATTTTTCTTATCAAGATGAAAGCAATATTAGTATTGTAGAAGAAAGTATCAAAAAGCGCCTAGAAGAAAGATTACACAATAATAATTATGATTTTAAAACACTAGGATATGAATATGACTTATATTGGAATTATTTTACAAATAACGAGGTAAAAAGTTATGCAATTACAATCTATAAAAATGCAGAAAAAATCCTTACCATTCCATTAAATGTAACATTTCAAAATACAGAATCAAGAACAGAAGAAGAAGAACAATTAGTAAAAGAATTAATCGATAATAATAATTTTACTTTTATAAAAGAACACACAATTGATGAAGTATTAGATCAAGAAGAAAACTTGTATCCTGATTTAGAAGAAGAGATAAATAAGATTGTTGAAAACACAGAAATTGAATACTCTTATCCAATGGGTGGAGGAGGAAATAGTACAATCTTATCAAACATAATAGAAGATAATATTATAGTTTTTGGAATACGTGGAATTATCTATGGGAATGTAAATGCAACAATAGGATATTTAACGAAAATAGATGTACCTTCAGAAGAAGATGAGAAATCATTTGTTGAAAAAAACGTAAAAGAAAAACTAACAGAATATGATTATCTAGAAAGTAATAAGATAGAATATGATATAGAAACAGGACAAATTACAGGAGATAATGATATTAATTATGGAAATGTAAAAGTAAATAAAGTAACAAAAAAATACAATTATATAGAAGGTTCCAATTCAACAATTCAGAATAAAGATACATTAAAAGTAAGAGTAAATGGAGATCTCAATGAATTTAAAAGAGTAGAAGTAAATTCAGTAGAAGTAAATCCAAAATATTATACAGTATCTTCTGGAAGTACCATTATTAATATTCAAAATGAATTTATTCGTGCATTGAGTGAAGGAACTTATCAGCTATCAGTTATCTTCCAAAAAGGAAGAGCAAATACATCTTTTACAATTAAAAATCAAAATCAAAAACCTGTTGAAAGACCATCAACACCACACGTTAGACCAACGATATATTATCCAGCATATCATTATGAGGAAGAAATCATTCAAGAAGTAGAAGAGAAAGAGGAACAACAAGAAGAAATAAAAGAGGTTGTAGAATTACCAAAAATAGAAGATGACAGTAAAGATAAAGATATAGAAATAAAAATAACTCCAGATGAAACACCAAAGGAAAAAGAAAAGAAAGAAAAAAGTAATTGGTTCATGGAAAAGAGTAGAAATTTAATGATACCATTATCAATTGCTGGAGTAGCCATACTAGTTGCCATATTTGGAGTAATTTTATATATAAGAAATAAAGAGGATGATTAATCCTTTTTATTTTTTTGTGTGATTGACAAAGATTTTTGGAATTCATATAATGGAAATAACAAATCATAGGAATGGTGAGAATATGAATAAGACATTAATGATGGATTATTATGAATTAACAATGGCACAAACGTATTATAAAGAAGGAAAAAAAGATGAAATATTTTACTTTGATATTTTCTTTCGAAAAAACCCATTTAATGGAGGATATACAATAAGTGGAGGATTAGAAGAAATTATTGATTATATAGAAAATTTTAAATTTAAGGAAGAAGAAATTGCTTATTTAAAAAGTCTTGGTACTTTTGATTCTGATTTCATAGATTATTTAATGAATTTAAAGTTTAATGGAGACTTATATGCCGTAGAGGATGGAACTATTGTATTTCCAAATGAACCGGTAATCACAGTAAAAGCAGATGCGATAACGGCTCAATTATTAGAAACAGGCTTACTTGCTTGCTTTAATCACGGAAGTCTTGTTACAACAAAAGCGAAAAGAATTACCAAAGAAGCAAAAAATATTCCAGTAATGGAGTTTGGTGCTAGAAGAGCAAGAGGTATTTCATCTGCAATAGAAGCCAGTAAATATTCCTATATCGGAGGATGTTCTGGAACAAGTAACACATATGCTGGAATGAAATATAAAATACCAGTATTAGGGACCATGGCGCATTCTTTAATAACAGAAAGTGAAAATGAATATGTTGCCTTTTTAGAATATGCCAAAGCAAATCCCAAGAATACAACTTTTTTAGTAGATACTTATGACACACTAAGAAGTGGAATCAAAAATGCTATTAAAGTTGCGAATGATTATTTAAAACCAAATGGATATCCATGGATGGGAATTAGAATAGACTCTGGAGACTTAGCCTATTTATCAAAAGAAGCCAAGAAAATGTTAATAGAAGCAGGATATCCAGATACCAAAATCTGTTTAAGTAATGGATTAGATGAATACACAATACGAGACTTATTAAGTCAAGGAGCCATTATTGATTCCTTAGGAGTAGGAGATAATATATCTGCATCCCTAGACAGAGTTGGAGGAGTATATAAATTAGTCGCAATAGAAGAAAACAATCAAATAATACCAAAAATGAAAGTAAGTAATGAAAATACAAAAACAACAAATCCAGGATATAAAAAAGTGTATCGCTTTTATGATAGGGAAACAGGAATTGCTAAAGGAGATGTCATATCCCTTGCCCAAGAAGAAATTCCAACAGATGAATATACTCTAACTCATCCAACGGATACATGGAAACAAACAACCTTAAATAATTATGTAATAAGACCATTATTACAAAAGATTTATGAAAAAGGACAATTAGTATATCAAATACCAAATATCGAAGAGTCAAAAGCCTATTGTGAAAGAGAATTTAAAACCATGTACCCAGAAGTTACAAGAATTATTAATCCACATGAATATTATGTTGATTTATCAGATGAATTAAGAAATTTAAAACAAAAAATGATTCATAATATTCAAAAAAAGATAAAAGAAGAAAGTGAAAAAAATGAAGGAAAGAATTATTAAATATATTCAAAATTATTTTAGTAAAAACCAATTAGGTGGAGTAGTAGTAGGAATAAGTGGAGGAAAAGACTCTGCCGTAGTTGCTGGATTATTTACAGAAGCACTTGGAAAAGAAAATGTAGTGGGAATTGCAATGCCATGTCAATCTATTCAAAAAGATATGGAAGATGCCAAAATAATAAGTGATTATTTTGGATTTCAATTATTAAATATTGATTTAGAAGAAACCTATCATACCTTTTTAAAACAAATTAATAAATTAGGAAATTTTGAAGAAAAAGATCTACTAAACAGTAATATTAACTTAAAACCACGTCTTAGAATGGCTACCTTATATTATATGGCTGCTCTTTTAAGTGCAACAAATAAAAAAAACTATATAGTAGCAGGAACAGGAAATAAGTGTGAAATATATGTTGGATATTACACAAAAGGAGGAGATGGGACCTCTGATATCAATGTTCTAGCAAATTTAACAGTATCTGAGGTTATCAAATTAGGAGAAGAATTACAGGTACCAAAAGAAATTCTTTATAAAACACCATCAGATGGACTTAGTGGAATAAGTGATGAAGAAAAACTAGGAGTTTCCTATCAAGAAATAGAAACCTATCTAAAAAAAGAACCATTAAGGGAAGAAATCTCTAACAAAATAGCGGCCCTTCATAAGAAAAATTTACATAAACTAAAAATAGAAACATATAACCCATCAGAGGATGAAATAATATGAAAATAGGCGTATTTATTGGAAGCTTTGATCCACCTCATAAAGGACATAAAAAGGTAGTAGATTATCTTCTTGAAAAGAAAATAGTAGATAAAGTATTATGGATTCCAACAACAGAATACTGGTATAAAGAAAAACTATCTCCCATAGAAGAACGTATTAACATATTAAAAAAATATGAAACAGAAAATATTATAGTAGAAGAACATAGTAAAGAAAACTATACTTATGAAATCATGAGAAATCTAAAAAAAGAATATCAAGAAGATGAATTATATTTAATAATAGGATCTGATAACTTAGAACAATTACATAAATGGAAGAATATTCAAGAAATACTAAAGAATAAAGTAATAGTAGTAAAAAGAGGAAAAATAATAAAAAATGAACATTTAAAAGAATATGAAAAACAAATGATTTATATAGAAGATTTTTCCTATCTTGATATTTCATCAACAGAAATTAAGAAAGGATTAAAGAAGGAGGAGAGGTTATGAAAACATTTGAAACTATCGTCCAAAAACTAATAAAAAAGAATAAAACCATTTCAACGATGGAGTCATGTACTGGAGGAGCTGTTGCAAGTGCGATTACCAATATAGAGGGAGCAAGTGAAGTCTTAAAATTTAGTGCAGTAACATATTCTAATGAATTTAAAATTAAAATGAATGTCTCTAAAGAAATCATAGATCAATATAGTGTATATAGTATGGAAACAGCCAAGGAAATGTCAAAAGAAATATCCAATTATACATCATCTGATTATGGAATAGGAATTACTGGAAAACTGAATCGAATAGATAAAGATAATCCATATGGAAAAGATAATATGGTATTTGTATCAATCTATGAAAAAGAAAACAAAAACTTTATAACATTTGAAATAGAAGCAACAGAAAAAACAAGAGTTAAAAATAAAGAATTAATTATTGAAAAAATAATAGAACAATTAGAAAAAATCATTTAAAGGAGGATTCATGAAAATAAGAAAAATACGTCTATTTAGTAGTACAAGTGAAAAAGCAATAAATGTTTCAAAAATAGTAGAAGAAGAAATAAAGAAAACGCAGTTTGAATTATCAGAGGATGAATTTGATTTAGGAATTGCCATAGGAGGAGATGGTTCCTTCTTAAGAATGATTTATGAAAGCAACTATAACAAAGATACCTTATATGTAGGAATAAATGCAGGGACTCTAGGTTTTGCTCAAGATATTAGAATTGATGAGATTTCTACATTTCTCAATCAATTAACAGAAGATAATTATGATATAGAAGAAGTAGGCATAGCAACAATAAGAGTAAAAAGAAAAGAACAAGAAAGTATTTTTCATTGCCTAAATGAAATTGTAATAAGGGATGAAGAATTAAATGTATTAGAAGCAAATATTCAAATAGAAGGACATACTTTAGAAAACTATGCAGGAGATGGAATCTTAATCTCAACATCATTTGGATCAACTGCCTATAATTTAAGTTATGGAGGAAGTATTGTATCCAATGAAATAGATAGTCTTCAAATAACTCCAATTGCACCATTAAAAAGTAAAAGTTATCAGACTCTAACAAATTCCTTAATTATACCATCAACTAAAAAAGTAATAATGACTCCAAAGAATAAAAACATTATTTTAACTATAGATGGTAGAAACAAAAAAATAGATGAGATTGATAAGATAATAGTTTCTATAGATTCTCATATAAAAGTAATTCGTAAAAAAGACTATAGTTATATCAGAAAAATAAATGATAAGTTTATAAAATAAAGTATTTTTTCTAATATTATAAAAGCGGTGGGGGAAATGGAACAAAAAGGCTATAAGACGTTTTATAAAAATATGAAAAATCACTATGAAAAAGAATTTGAAGTAGGAAAAGTGTACACCATTTCTGGTAAATTAAAATTTGGAAACAATGGAAATGGTTTCCATTTTTGTAAAAGACTAGAAGATACCTTAAGATACTATCCTGCCATGGAAGAAGAAGTAGTAATCACAGAAGTAACATCTTTAGGAGACATAGTAGAATACGAAGATGAATATAATGGATATTATGATATGTATTGTACCAATATGATTAGAATTGATAAGATATTAACTAGAGAAGAAATTATAAAAATGTTCCTACAATTGCCAATCCATCAAGTAGAACGTTTTATTAAAAGTTTTAGACTAACAAAAGAAGAAATAGAATTATTCAGAATAAGATATTTAGGAAAAAGAGAAATAGAAGATGCTATAGACTATTATCAAGAAGGAAAAAAAGATACTTATGAAAAAAGGTATCGAAAAGTAAGATTGAAAGAACATTAAAAATAAGATATAATGATAAATAGGTGAGTAATGTGGAAGAATCAAAAGACAAAATGTTTTATCGAATTATAAAACCTCTTCTAAATTTTTTAATATGGTTTTTATTTCATCCTGAAGTAGTAGGAAGAGAAAATATTCCAAAAGAAGGAGCAACCGTTTTAGCAGGAAATCACACAAAATGGCTAGATCCTGAAATGTTATGTGCTGTTGTGAAAAAAAGACAAATTCACTTTTTAGCCAAAAAAGAATTATTTAAAGGAAAAACAAAATGGATTGTAAAAGGAATGGGATGTATTCCCGTAGATAGATCAATTCATGATAAAGGGGCATTAAATAATGCCATTAAAGCATTAAATGCAGGACTTGTTATTGGAATTTTTCCAGAAGGAACCATTAATCGAACAAAAGATGTTATCATGCCATTTAAAATTGGTGCTGTTAAAATGACAAGAGATGCAAATGCAACTCTAGTACCATTTATTATTACAGGAAAATATAGATTATTTCGAAAAGGAATTAGAATTGAATTTAAAAAGCCTATAAAAGTAGGAGATAATTTAGATGAGGCTAACCAGAAATTAATGGATGTTGTAAAAAAAGGTATTATAAAAAATGGAGGAAAACATGAGTAAAGAAAACAATACACATATCTATAAAATATTTAGAACGATATTAGGACCAATCTACAGGCTTTGGTATAATCCAAAAATTATTGGTAAGGAAAATATTCCAAAAGATGGACCAATAGTAGTAGTAGGAAATCATATTCATATCATGGATCAATGTAATGTAATTATTTCAACGAAAAGAGTCATTCATTATATGGCAAAAAAAGAATATTTTGATCCACAATATAAAGAAGGACATCATGGATGGTTTTTTAGAAGTGCAGGATGTATTCCTGTAGATCGAAAAATTCATGATGATAGTGCAAAAGAAGCAGCCTTGGAAGTCTTAAATGAAAAACATGCATTAGGATTATTTCCAGAAGGAACAAGAAATGGATTAAAAGAAGAAAGAATAAAAGAACTATATGATAAGTATATTGAAAAAGATAGCATATCTTTAGAAGACTTTATTCAAAAGATAAAAAAGAGTAAAACTTCACAAATTAATTATTTAGAAGAATTATTTGAAAAAGAACAAATTACAAAAGATGAGTGGATAGATAATATGGGAAGTGCAGATGAATTCTTAACAATGCTTGTGAAAGAAAAAAGAATTACGAAAGAAGATTATTATGAACATATCTATCTTCCATTTAAATTTGGAGCTGTATCTATGGCTCATAAAACGAATGCAAAACTAGTTCCTTTTGTAATAACAGGAGATTATTGTTTCCGTTCAAAGAACTTAAGAGTAGTAATTGGAAAACCCATAGAAGTAGAAGATGATTTAGAAAAAGCCAATGAAAACTTAAGAAATACAATGATTGAAATGTATAAAGAATGTTCAAAAAAAGAATGGTAAATAGTGTAAAATGATAGACTCAAGCATCAACTTGAATCTATTTTTATGATATGATAAAGATGGTGATAGAATGAAACATAATGAATTTGAAAAAGAAGAAAAATACAAACTATATCGAACGGTAAAAGAAATCCTACATCCAACCATATCAAAAAGAAATATTAGTAATTATAAAATTATGATTAAAGAAGAATTACTTCCTGTAAGAGTTTTTTATCCAAAAAAAGTATCAAATTTAGAAAAAATTATGATTTATATTCATGGAGAAAGTAAAATAACAAAATGCAAAGAAAAATATTCTGAAATATCTCAAGAATTAGCAAAAGAATTAGAACAATTAGTAATATCAATCGATTATGAGGAAAAAGAAGAAATTAATTTAATGCAAGAAGAAATAAAAAAAACAGTAGTAGAAATCATAAAAGATTTGATAAAGTGTAATATTAAAGATAATAATATTATCATAATGGGAGATTCAACAGGAGGAGCAATTGCTTATAATATTGGAAGAGAATTAGCAAAAAAAGATTATGGTAAAATGGTTTTGTTATATCCCGTATTATCAGGAGAATATGAAGGAAAAACGAATTATAAAAGTATTACAGAAAACGCAACAGTGGATCATGATTTAATAAAAAAACTAAAAAACTATTATAAGAAGAAAAAAGGAAATCCAATATTCCCATTAAACAATCAAGAAACATATCCCAAAAATTCAACATTGTTGTTAATTGGAAATGTAGATCCCTTATTAGATGAAGCAAAAGAATTAGCAAAAAGAGATCAATTATTAACCATAGAAAATATTCCTTTTGCCAACCACGGATTTTTAAATACAAAAGATAAAGAAATTAAAAAAGAATATATAGATATTATGAAAAAATTTATAGAAGATAATGACTAGAAATAGTCATTTTTTTAAAAATATGCTATAATTCAATAGGTGATAGTATGGAAAAAAGAAAAACAAAAAAAGAAATTGTAAAAATGTTACTTAAAAATAATGAATTAGAAGAACAAGATGAAGAAGAATTATTGGATTTATTAATTGATCAACCAATAAGTATCGATGTTGATAAACAAGAAGAGGCTAAGATGACAAAAGGAGACCGAATTGCAGATAAAGTAAGTGAAATTGCAGGATCATGGAGATTTATTATTGGATTCTCAGGATTCCTCATATTTTGGGTAATTCTAAACACAACAATATTAAAAGGAGATAATCAAATTGATGAGTACCCATTTATTCTTCTAAATTTATTATTATCTTGTCTTGCTGCACTTCAAGCACCAGTTATTATGATGAGTCAAAATCGTCAAGCAGCAAAAGACAGTCTAAGAAATCAAAATGACTATCGTACAGATTTAAAAAGTGAATTAATATTAGAAGAACTTCATAGACAAATGGCAGAAATATTAAGAAATCAGAGAAAACTACTAAGATTAGTAGAGGAGGAAGAGGATGAAAAAAAATAAAATCCTGACTCTAATCATAATAGTACTAATAGGTATTTGTGGTTGTAATGCAAAAGAGAATAAAAAAGAAATAAGAAAAGAAAATGGAATGATACATGAACACTGTATGAGAGCAGGAAATGCAGGAAGTGGAACAGAAGTAGAATTAAGTTATGAAATATACTACACCTCAGATATCTTAAATAAAATAGAATCAAAAGAAGAAGTAAAAACACAAAATAAAGAAACTTTAGATTTATATGAAAATGCTTACAAAAAAATTCAAAAGAACTATGAAGAATTAAAGTATTATGATGCAAAAGTAGAAAGAACAGAACAAAGTGTTACTAGTTATATTACAATTAATTATGATAAAATAGATATAGATAAATTAATTGAAATTGAAGGAGAAGATGGAAACATCTTCGAAGAAAAAATACCTAAAGTTGCAAAATGGAAAGAACTTGCTAAAAAAGTAGGAACGAAATGTTCTATTGTTGAATAACAATAGAACAAACCTGTTCGGATAGTTTAATTGGATAAAATATTTCCCTCCGACGGAAATGATAGGGGTTCAAGTCCCCTTCTGAACACCAATAAAAAAAGAAAAATAACCATCTGGTTATTTTTTATATGGCAAATTATTACAAATAGCAGTAACAGTCTGATCCACAGGAATCTCATTCTCATCCATTACTGTCCAAATAAAAACAGGAAGATTCTTAAGTTTTTTGAGATAACGCTTATTGTGATATAACTTTTTCGAAATAGCAACAAAATCAGCATGCGTATATTGAAGAATAAAATGACTTTTATAATAACAATTTCTCCACCATTTCGAATAATGAGAATGAATTAATAATCCACACATTATATTTGGATAATTCTTCTTGATATATCTAACAATACTAGGTTGAAAAGACTTAATAATAAAGTGAGTATATCCCTCTAACTCTTTCATAAGAAGATTTACTAATTCTACATAATGATTTGTATTTTTTATTTCAATATCAATATATACTTGATCATGATTTAATAATAATACATCTTTTAATAAAGGAATAGTATTCTTTGTTTGCAATAAAGGAATCTTCTTTAATTCATCATAGGTTAAATCATAGATATGTTCCCCTCTACCTGCAAGTCTTTTTAAAGTATCATCATGAAAAACAACAAGATGACGATCTAGGGTCATTTGTACATCTAATTCAAACGGATAAGAACAATCAATTGCTTTTTGAAAACTCTCTAATGTATTTTCAATTGTATGAACATTATCAAAAATACCTCTATGAGCAATAATATTACTTCCAATATTCATAGAATCACCAATATAAGTATATCATGAATGGCAAAAAATATTGAAAGAAAGATAAAAAAATGATATACTAAGAAACACGAAAAAGAGGTGAAGAAGATGAAAAAACTAGTGGATTTATATGGATATTTTGCGCAAAGAGAATGTCCATACTATATAGAAGACAGTTGGAATGGTAGAGTACTTGTAAAAGAAGATGGAACATTGGAAGGAATTGCAACAGACTATGATAGAGTAAGAAAATTTTTCCTTTTTGGTACAATAAATGAGGAAAATTTAAGAATCATTCGTACAACTATTATTGATAGAGAAATACCAAAAATGTATAAAGCAAAAAAAGAAAATTCTTTCTATGAAGGTACTTGCTTTGTAAAAACAGAATTCTTGCAATTACCAACTGGAGAATGTAAAGTAAAAGCATATTCTGCTGATAAAACAAGAGAAGTAACACCAGAGGAAATTCAAAATGTTGAAAAGACAATTGAATCATTCAAGACTATGCTATCATCAGAAGATAAAAGATTATATGATTTAGAACATAGTAAATCAAATGAAAAAGAAAAAATAAAAAAATAAACAAAACTATTTTCGTTTTGTTTTTTTAATGATAAAATATAAATGTACGCCGATTTAGCTCAGCTGGTAGAGCAGCGCATTCGTAATGCGGAGGTCGAAGGTTCAAGTCCTTTAATCGGCACCA
>AUXO015111712.1_pt1 | contig 15001 bp, 15 predicted proteins | sample 768731 | NCBI WGS metagenome assembly AUXO01 (sample SAMN02715735, study PRJNA202380) | gut metagenome | biome: sheep rumen | host: Ovis aries | place: New Zealand: Palmerston North
TCATTTTCATCTATAATTCCATCCTTATTCAGATCATATTGGGCAAGAGCTTCAAAACCGTTCTTTGCACGGCTTCCATCAAAAAGAAGAGTTGAATCTCCAAACACTTCTCCACCGTCATCAATCATTCCATTACCGTTAAGATCTAATGCCAGCAAGCCATTCTCTGTTGTCCAGTTAATTCTTTCTGCAAATCCATCACAGTTAAGATCAAAATGGACTCCATCCTTGTTTAATGTTGTAACAAAGCCTGTGCCATTAAGATCGAGGATGAGAGGATCCCTGAGCCAATGTGCTAATATAGCATCAAACTTTCCATCCTCAAGTGCTTTTTCAAATTGTTTTGACAGCCAATCTATCCCCATACCAACAAGTTCCTTGCACATATCTACTAATAATCCTGTTCCCACCATCAGCCCAAATGCGACAAAAAGAGCAAATCCAGGCCCTGATGAAATTGCCAGTCCCACACAAACATCTATTATTAAAGGGTTTAATGCTTCACCAGCTACATACCCTAGTAACACTCCTACTCCTGAGTCTTTTACGGTTTTATATGCTTCATCCAAATCACCATTACATATATCAACAATATAATCTATTGAAGTTAGAATAAGTGTAGCGTATGTTAATCCTTTACTTATTTTTTCATATTTATATGCACACTCAAACCATCCATCCACGAGCGATAGTTCCTCATCTATCGAATCATAAAACTCTTTTGTTCTTGAACCATATTCTTTTAGCCCCTTACTAGTTGCCTTTAATAATCCATCAATAGCTTTTCCTTTTTCAATTTTAGAAAAAACCTCAAGATACGAATAACAATCCCCTGCCTTCTCTGCTACAGTATTTAATAATTCTACATTTTCATCAAATTTATCAACTTTTTTACTATTTGAATTTTTAACAGCTTTATAAAGATGTGGATAATCAGCAATTAAATAATCTTTTTTTTACATAGTTATTACCAAATTGAGGAGTATTATTGTCCTTGGATACTGATATTTTATGTTCTTCAATAAATCTAACACTTTCAGATGAAAGAATCATAAATTCTCTCATAAACTTATTAAAAGCTTGATCTTCTCTAGAATATTTCATGGTCATCAAAGATGCCATTTCTTCATTAAAATTTAATTTTCTTAATAAATTGTATAACTTTTTATCATCATCTGAGATTTTAAAAGGAAGTACCATCTTATTATTAATTTCATCACTTGGAAAGAGATGCAGTTTTGCATAACCATTATCATGTCTAATATATTCTCCCTTGTCATCCACCTCAGCAATGATTGTCGCATATAATCCGCGATTTTGAATATCAAAATAATCATTAAATACAGCATTGGTTTCACTTGTTGAATACCCCAACAAGTTGCATACTTCCATTATTCTATTGATTTTTTTCTCTTGAAACACCGTTTATTGATGTTATTTTTTCATTATCGATCAATTCCTCAAGCGACTCTAACCAACCAGCATTATTATCAGTATTAAAATATATTGCATAAATATCCCCAGATAATTTTACAAATAATTCCTCTCTAATTTTGGAGACAATCTCCTCGTTATTTATTCCGAATTTACTATTTACAAGTGATAATATTTCGGAATCGTCTAAGCACTTATATGCTTCAGATTCACTTAAACTATACAAACATTCTTCATTTAAACTAACTTCATATGCAATTTCAGTTGCTTTTATACCATTTTTTGTTCCTTCAGATATAATAATTCTTTTGTCTTTTATTTCCTCAATAATACTATTACTCAGTAATTTTGCTATTTCTCCAAGGAAAGTATTTTTATCATCAGATTTTTAATAATTTTTATTATTTCATTTTTATCCATCGTCATCTCCAAATTGATAATACTATTATAAACATACAAATATAAAATACTAATTCAACCCAAGTATCCTTATCAATATCGCTTATATGAGGTCTTCTAATATCTCGACATCTACAATGCTGCAATAAATAGCAACTAGACATAAGAACTGATCCCCATATCATTGTAAAAAAAGCAATACCTGAATGAAAAAAAGTCACTATAAAAGCAATTGTTGCAACCAAAGTTCCAATAATAAACATTATTTTTTTTAGTTTTTCTGTTATAATTTCACTACTATATATAAACACCAACGCTATACCGATAAATAATCTCAAATAAATATGATTCATTTCCATTATTTTCTTTTCACTTCACTAAACAAGCCTCCTTTCAAAATGCAGCCTATTTAGTATATATATATGCCTATTGTCAAGACTAATCCTCTTATTTTTCAAGGGATTTCAGCAAACTAAAAAACACCTCCTCAAAAGGACAATTCTTAGTCCGCTTGAGGAGGTTGTTTTTTTATTCTTTACTCACGGCCATCCCAGCAATATGTGCAGAGCTTATCTCTATCTATTCCTGTTGCCTTGATCATATCATCGATACGGTTAAACTTAAGAGAAGTGAAATTGAGTCTTTCTCTTATCTTTTCAAGCATCTTCTCATATCTTTCTGAATCTGGATTTGCATAATCATCAAGGATTGTTCTATCCACATTCTCACCCTCTTCTTCAGCAATAACCTGACGAGCGATAAGTTCCATCTCAGAATTCTCACGAGAGAAGTTAAGATACTTACAGCTGTAAAGGATTGGTGGGCAAGCTGGTCTTATATGAACTTCCTTAGCACCTGCATCATAAAGATACTGAGTTGTCTCACGAAGCTGTGTTCCACGTACGATTGAGTCATCAATAAGAAGAAGCTTCTTACCATTTACTAACTCATGGATTGGGATAAGCTTCATATGAGCGATCAGATTTCTCTTATCCTGATGTGTTGGCATAAATGAACGTGGCCAGGTTGGAGTATATTTAACAAATGGACGACCATAAGGAACGCCAGATTCATTTGAATATCCAATAGCATGACCGATACCTGAATCAGGTACGCCTGCAACAACATCAATATCATCTTTAGTAAAGCCGTCACGCTTAGCCATTTCAACACCACAGCGGTTTCTTACATTTTCAACTGTCTGGCCTTCATAACGTGAAGCTGGATAACCATAATAAACCCAGAGGAAAGTACATATCTTCATGTCTGTTCCTGGTTTAACTACTGTAACAACCTTCTCCGGAGTCATAACGCAGATTTCTCCAGGTCCAAGTTCCTTATAATCTGAATAGCCAAGATTAAGATAAGCAAATGATTCAAGGCTGGCACAGAATCCTTCATCCTTCTTACCAACGATAACAGGAGTTCTTCCAAACTTATCTCTTGCAAGATAAATGGCATCTGGAGTAAGGATAACGATAGTCATAGAACCATCGATTTTTTCCTGAGCATACTGGATTCCTTCAAGAATATTGTCCTTAGTATTAATAAGAGCTGCTGTAAGCTCAGTCTTATTGATATTTCCACCGCTCATTTCAAGGAAGTGAGAGCTTCCATTATCAAATAATTCATTTACTAATTCATCAGTATTATTAACTTTACCTACAGTAGTAAGAGCATATGTTCCATGATGAGAACGAACAATAAGTGGCTGTGGATCATAATCTGAAATGCATCCGATTCCGAGACTTCCTTCCATCTCGTGTATATCTGATGAGAATTTACTTCTAAATGGTGCATTCTCTATATTGTGAATAGCTCTGTTAAATCCATCTTTTCCATGTACAACAAGGCCTGCTCTTCTTGTACCAAGGTGTGAATGATAATCTGTTCCATAGAATAAATCAAACACGCAGTCCTCTTTTAACGCTGATGCAAAAAATCCACCCATTGTTAGTCTCCTTTGTATATACAGTATTTTATTAACAAAGCTACTATACATCAAAACCAATACTTTTGTCTATTAAACTTTTAAATGTAAATTATTATAAAAATATTGTATTTTTTATGCTTTTTGTGGAAACTTTTACTTTCCCAAATGTTTATTCAACAGATTTAACCGCATTCTTCATGGCACTTACATATTCTTCAAGTTTTTTTGGTGCATTTTCTTTTTCTGAAGCTACAATCTTTACCATTGCAGAACCAACGATAACTCCATCTGCAATTTCAGCCATCTTTTTTGCCTGCTCCGGATTACTGATTCCAAATCCAATGGCACATGGAACATCTGTAACAGATCTTATGCTTTCTACCATAGACTTTAAGTCAGTATTTATCTCACTTCTTACTCCTGTTACTCCCATTGAAGAAACTACATAGATAAATCCCCTTGCACTTTCAGCGATCATCTTAATTCTGTCTTCACTGGTTGGTGCTACAAGAGGGATAAAATCTATCCCGTATTTTTCAGCCACTTCTGAAAATTCCTTTGATTCTTCATATGGAACATCAGGGATTATTATACCGTCAGCTCCTGCAGCCGCTGCATTATTAAAGAATCTGTCTAATCCATAATGAAATACAGGATTTGCATAAGTCATAAATACAAGAGGGATATCGCTCTCTTTTCTGATATCCTTAACTAAGTCAAATACCTTATCTGTAGTCATTCCGGAAGCTAGGGCTCTTATATCTGCTTCCTGAATTACAGGTCCTTCAGCAATAGGATCTGAAAATGGAATTCCCACCTCTATAAGGCTTGCTCCTCCTCTTATTGCTGCTCTGAAGTTTTCGAGAGATTCTTCATATGATGGATCTCCAGCAGTAAGAAAGGCTATAAATGCTTTTTCTTTAAATGCGTCTTTTATTCTAGTCATAGATCTTTTCTCCTCTATATCTTGCAATTGCAGCAACGTCCTTATCACCTCTGCCTGAAACTGTAGCAACGATAATGCTGTCTTTAGGCATTGTTGGTGCAAGTTTCATAACATGAGCTATTGCATGTGAACTTTCTATTGCAGGGATAATTCCTTCTGTTCTTGAAAGATATTCAAATGCATTTACTGCTTCATCATCTGTTATTGCCACATACTGAGCTCTTCCAATTGAATGAAGATAAGCATGTTCCGGTCCGATTCCCGGGTAATCAAGTCCGGCTGAAATAGAATAAACCGGAGCTATCTGACCATATTCATTCTGACAGAAAAGGGATTTCATACCATGGAAGATACCGATGGTACCATTTGCAAGGGTAGCTGCATTCATATCTGTATCAACTCCGCGACCTGCAGCTTCACAGCCAATAAGCTTTACTCCCTCATCTTTAATATATTCATAGAAAGAACCAATGGCATTAGAACCTCCGCCAACACAAGCTACTACTGCATCCGGAAGACGTCCCTCTGCTTCTAAGATCTGTGCTCTTGATTCCTTACTGATAACACTCTGAAAATCTCTTACTATTGTTGGGAATGGATGAGGTCCCATTACAGAACCTAAAACATAAAGAGTATCATCTACTCTTGTTGTCCACTCACGCATACATTCATTAACAGCATCCTTAAGGACCTTAGTTCCACTTGTTACAGCATGAACCTTTGCTCCAAGAAGTTTCATTCTATATACATTAAGAGCCTGTCTCTTTGTATCTTCTTCTCCCATGAAGATCTCACATTCCATCCCCATAAGAGCAGCTCCTGTAGCAGTTGCAACCCCATGCTGGCCGGCTCCTGTCTCAGCTATCACTCTGGTCTTTCCCATCTTCTTTGCAAGAAGGATCTGACCTAAAACATTATTTATCTTATGAGAACCTGTATGATTAAGATCTTCTCTCTTAAGATAGATCTTTGCTCCTCCTAAATCCTTTGTCATCTTCTCTGCATAGTAAAGAAGAGAAGGACGTCCAGCATAATTTTTAAGAAGACTTTCTAATTCCTTATTAAACTCTGGATCGTTTTTATAAAATTCATATGCCTTTTCTAATTTGTGGATCTCATTCATTAAGGTTTCTGGAATATACTGTCCACCAAATTCACCAAATCTACCAGCCATTTTTATCTCCTTATATCTTATGTAAACTTTCTATCAATTCTTTTTTATTTTCACTTCTCATAAACATCTCGCCTATAAGAACCGCATCAGTACCATTTTCCTTTAAGATCTTAAGATCTTCAGGAGTCTTTATCCCACTTTCAGATACATAGATAACATCTTCCGGGATCAGTTCTCTTAATCTGATACTGTTATTTATATCAACTGTAAAATCCTTTAGATTTCTATTATTTACGCCCACTATCCTTGCTCCCAGAGCTAAGCATCGCTTTACTTCTTCCTCTTCATGAGCTTCAAATAAAGCTGAAAGCCCTAGAGAATCTGCAACCTCATAATATTCCTTTAATTCCTCGTCACTAAGGATTGCCGCAATAAGAAGTATCGCTGATGCCCCAAGTGTTTTTGCTTCATAGATCATATAAGGATCTACTGTAAAATCTTTTCTTAAAACAGGGATCTTTACTTCCTTTGCTATCTCCTCTAAATACTTATCGCTGCCCTTAAAATATTCTGGCTCTGTAAGGCAGGAAATTGCATCTAATCCTGATGCCTCATATTCTTTAGCAATCTCTAGATAAGGAAAGTCAGCTGCGATGATCCCTTTTGAAGGAGAAGCTTTTTTTACTTCAGCTATTATAGAAAGTCCTTCTTTTTTTAGAGCCTTTTCAAAAGGAAAATCTTTTGTATTTTCCATCATAAGAGCTTTTTCTTTAATCTCTTCTAAAGAAATCTTTTCCTTTTTCTTTGCAACTCTCTTTCTAGTTGATTCTGCAAGTTCATCAAGTATCACGAGTAACCTCCTAATTCTTATGCCTGAGCTTCAAGATTAGACATCTTTACATATCTATCGATCACATTAAGTGCCTTGCCTGAATTCATTACTTCTTCAGCTTCCTTAAATCCTTCTTTAAGAGATACTCCTTTAACTAAGTGAAGGGCTGCAGCTGCATTTAAAAGAACTACATTCTTCATGGCAAGATTTGCCTTTGAGCCTTCCATCCCAGCCTTACCAGAAAGGATTTCTTTAGTAAGTAAAGCGTTTTCTTTAGGCTCTCCACCCTTAATATCATCTCTTGTATATTTTTCTGTGATTCCAAAATCTGCTGGATTGATTTCGTATCTTTCGATAGAGCCATCTTCCTTTAATTCAGCTACAGAAGTCTTTGCACTTACTGAAATCTCATCTAACTCATCCTGTCCAAAGACTACCATGGCACGCTTTACTCCCATTTTTTTAAGTGTCTCTGCAATCTCATCCACTAATTCTTCCTTATAAACTCCAAGAAGGAAATAGTCCGGTCTTGCAGGATTTGTTAGAGGTCCAAGAAGATTAAATATTGTCGGAATTCCGATAGTCTTTCTAACAGGTCCAACATATTTCATAGCTGAATGATATTTCTGAGCAAACATAAATGCAAAGCCGTTTTCTTCTATCATCTTCTGATTAAGTTCAGGGCTTACCATAAGATTTCCACCTAAAGCTTCAAGAGCATCCGCTGTTCCGCATTTTGATGTAGCAGCTCTGTTGCCATGCTTAGCTATATTTACACCCGCTGCAGCTAAAAGAAAAGCTGTTGTGGTTGAAACATTCATTGACTGAGCCTTATCTCCACCTGTTCCTACAATTTCAAGCACCTTTGATTCATGTTCTACAGGAAGAGCTTTTTCTCTCATTGCTGTTGCAGCGCCTGATATTTCATCAGGTGTTTCTCCCTTAATATGGAGGGCTGTTAAAAATGCCGCTGTCTGGGCCTGATCTGTCTCTCCGCCCATGATCTCACTTACTACCTCATAAGCTTCGTCAAATGTAAGATCTTTACCTTCTGATACTTTAACTATTGCTTCTTTAATCATTTTTTAGTCCTCCTTTAAGAAATTCTCTAACATTTTCTTGCCATCCGGCGTAAGTATTGATTCAGGATGGAACTGCAATCCGTAGACTTTATTTTTACTATCTTCTACTGCCATTACTTCACCGTCATCTATACTTATGGCTGTGATCTTTAAATCTTTTGGTATTGTCTCTTTCTTTGCAGATAAGGAATGGTATCTTGCCACTTCCGTCTCTTCATTTATCCCTTTAAAGATATTGGAAGTAATGTCTATCCTGCAAAGAGATTTTTTTCCATGCATAAGACGAGATGCATAACCTACTGTAGCTCCATATACTTCACAGATTGCCTGATGTCCAAGACAAACACCAAGGATTGGGATCTCTCCTTTAAATTCTCTTATCACATCCTCAATTATTCCCGCTTCACCTGGTCTACCGGGTCCCGGTGAAAGTATTATCCTTTCAGGCTTTAACTCTCTTATCTCGTCTAAAGTCATTTCATCATTTCTTATAACTTTTATATCATTATTGATGCTTCCCACAAGCTGATAAAGGTTATAGGAAAAACTATCATAATTATCTATCAGTAAAATCATACGTCCTCCTACCTTTCATTTGCTTCTTTGATAGCATCAATCACGGCACCGGCCTTGTTTATACATTCCTGATATTCATTTGCGGGAAAGGAATCTGCCACAATTCCGGCACCGGATCTAACAGTTACTTTGCCATTTTTCTTAAATGCAAGTCTAATGGCTATACAGGTATCCATATTACCTGTGAAATCTATATATCCAATGGCTCCGCCATAGATTCCCCTCCTGTCTCCTTCTAATTCATCGATAATCTGACAGGCTCTTATCTTAGGAGCTCCTGAAAGTGTACCTGCAGGAAGAATTGATGCAATTGCATCTGTCGCATCATACTTTGTATCATCAATTTCTCCCTTTACTGTAGAACCTATATGCATTACATGAGAATACTTTTCAACTGACATATAGTCCACAACCTCAACTGTTCCAAACTTTGCAACTCGTCCAAGATCATTTCTACCAAGATCTACCAGCATATTATGCTCTGCCAGTTCTTTTTCATCCTGTAATAACTCTTCCTCTATCTCTTTATCTTCAGCAGGTGTCCTGCCTCTCTTTCTTGTTCCAGCAAGAGGAAATGTATAAAGGTCTCCATTATCTAATTTAGTAAGTGTTTCCGGAGATGCACCTGCTATTTCTTCTCCGTTAATGTCGAAATAGAACATATATGGCGATGGATTGCTGGATCTAAGAATCCTGTATGTATCAAACAAGCTTCCGGCAAATTGAGCTTGCTGCTTGTTAGAAAGCACAACCTGAAAGATATCCCCCTCGAAGATGTACTTCTTTCCTTTTTCAACCATCTCTTCATATTCTTCTTTGCTAAAAGCTGTTTTAAAATCACTTAAAAGCCTCCCCTTTGGAACATTTTCCTTCTCTCCTGATATTATCAGTTCTTCCATATGATCAAGCTGGGCAAGTGCCGCTACATAATTTTCGATCAGGTTATCAGTCTTTATATTTACTATCAGCACCAGCTTTTGCATGATATTATCAAATGCTATTACCTTATCAAACAGCATAAGATTCATATCTGAAAAATCATCTTCTTTTGCTTCTTTTAGTTTTAGTACCGGTTCAGCATATTTTATAAAATCGTAAGAAAAATATCCTATAAGGCCTCCGGTAAAAGAAGGAAGTCCAGGGATCCTTGGAGAAGAATTCGCGTCAATTATCTCCTTAATTATGTCTCCTGGTTTTTCAACTTCTTTTCCTTTTCCTACTTCATATACTTCTTTTTCTTCAGTAAGAAGATCTGTTTTGGTTAGAATTCCATTCTTTAATTCAAGATCAAGGATCGGATCATACCCTAAAAATGTATATCTTACCCAGTAAGACTGGCTCACTACACTTTCTAAAATATAAGTTCTCTTGCTGACTTTCTTAAGTCTCTTTAATACTTCAATGGGTGTTACCATGTCTGACAGGATTTCTTTTGCAACAGGAACTATTTTCTTATCTTTCCCATATTGCTTTAAATCCTGTAAACTAGTTAAGATACTCATCTTCTTACCTCCTTTGATATGTTTACTTTTGCCTTTCAGGCAATAAAAAAATCCCCAGGTCGATATATTAATATCAACCTGAGGACGAATAATCTTAATTAATAAAATATCCGCGGTGCCACTCTCATTTTAAAAGGCTTTCGCATTTTACACTTAGCTGGGTACCAACATACCCACGGCAGTTAACGCCTGCACTTAACGTAGTGGAATACTAAGAATAACTTTTCACCACTCCCTCAGCGGTCCATTTAATGAATTGTTACTGCAAGGTTCTCAGCATCCCTTACTCTCTGTGAGCACATCTTTCATTTTTATCTCCGCATCAACGGTTTACTGATATTTTTTTGTTGGATTAACTATAACGCTTTATCTTTTTCGTGTCAACACTTTTTTACTTTAATTCGCTAAAGTTTATTTTATGATCAGATCAACCAATGCCATTACTCATATGGATCACATCCTTGGCATCCGGCATATTTTCCAATTTAGCCTGCTGTGCTTCTCTCCACATCTTTCTCATATGTTCAACATAGCCTGGATCGTATTTTCCAATACATGCATAAGGGCATGCACTTCCTAAGATTTCCAGCTGTTTATCAAGCACATGGCCCTTTATAAGATCTTTTATATTAAACCTGTCTGGGTCTATAGTTAATTGATCATCCGTTCTTACAGTTTTTACCTCTAATATGTAAAAACAATTACCTCTTACTCTGAATTTGGTATAAAACATATTAAGGACTTCATCTCTTTTGAAAATATGATCTGGCGCCAGTTTAAATGATACATATTCTTTTGAAATGATCACATATTCATTTTCAAATTCAATATTTTCATAATGTTGTTTTTCTTTAAATAATATTTTAGGATCTTTTTTTAAAAGTTGTTTTTTCCATCCAAAAATTAACCATATTCCCAAAACGAAAGATCCTAACCCAGTAAAAAGGCAAATAAGAAGATCTTTAAATGATAATTTATCAGAACCTCCATTAACAACTACGGCGATAAAAAATATGATAAGAAATGAGCCAATATATATAAAAATACGCCCATTCCTTCTTTTCTCTTTTCCTATTTTTTTTCCCATTTTCATATTTTACTTATCCCTTTATTAATTATTTATGATAATGTATGGTCAAAGCCACCATGTTTTTTCTTTTCAGCAGATTCCCACATCTGTCTCATATATGTAACATAATCCTGATTGCCATATCCAGGACGACAGAAACGACAGGCATTTGCAAGGATCATAAAATCCTCCTTATAGGAGTCTTTCTCTTTAAACTTGATAGGAATATTAAACTGATCATTTACAGTCTGAACAACAAGAGATACACTTGATGGAACTCCATTATAATACTGTACAAATACATAAACTGAAAGAAGATGATCCCTCATTACTATTCTTGTAAGATCTGTCTTAAATGCAAATAATCTATTTGAAATGATAAGATGATCATTCTGATATTCCATAGTTGCATAAAGTTCATCCGCATATTCTAATACTTCCGGATGTTTTCTTAAATACCTCTGCTTCTCTGGATGTTTTTTTCTTGAGATTCCAAACAATAAAAGAGGTATTGCAAATAAAAGCAATATCGCTGCAAAAACACCAAAAACAATTCCTGGGCCTAAGTCAGATTCTCCAGAACTTACAATCACTCCAAGCCCAATAAGTATAGCTGCTAATACCATAAAAACTATACTCAGTACAAAAAACTTCTTAGTTTTACTTTTTATCTGGTTAAGAATAATCTCTCTTCCCCACATAGTGTAACTCCTCCTTAAAATGTTCGTTTTAAATAAAGATAGCTTAATAGTTTATCTTTTTTTCGTCAATCCCCTAATCATTATCTGTGTCACTGACTTATGATCCTGTCATTTAAGTCTTCTAAATACTCCCACCGACTCATCTTTTCTTCAAGTTCTTTTTCTAACCGATCTCTTTCTTCCCCCAACTCTCTAAGCTTAACAAAATCGCTGCCATATTTAAGGATTTCAGCATCACACTTCTCAATTTTTTCTTCCAGAAGAGCAATATCTTCCTCAATAGTCTCATATTCCTTTTGTTCTTTATAAGACATCTTAAGTTTTTCTTCATGCCGAGGTTTATATGTCTGCTTTCCAACATTACTTTTAGGAATTGACGCACTTTCTCCTTCTTTTGCTGAAGCATCACTATTCTTTAGTTTCATAACATATCCTGATTTTTCAACAAAATCCGAATAGTTACCATCATACTGTTTTATATTTCCACTGCCATCAAATAAAAGTATCCTGTTAACAACATTATCCAGGAAATATCTATCATGACTTACAGTGATGATTATCCCATCAAAACTAGAAAGAAAAGACTCCAGAACTGAAAGAGTCGCTATATCCAGATCATTTGTAGGCTCATCTAAAAGCAAAACATTTGGAGCCGTCATAATTACCTTAAGCAGCTTTAAGCGTCTCTTTTCGCCTCCTGACAGCTTATAGAGAGGTGAATACTGCATCTCTCCCTCAAAAAGAAAATTTTCCAGCATTTGAGAAGCAGATATATAACCGTTGGGTGTCTTTATATATTCCGCAGTATCTCTGATATAATCAATAACCCTTTGATTCTGCGGTGCATTTTCAAGTTCTGTTATTTCCTGCTCAAAATATCCGATCTTTATGGTATCTCCAAGGGATATATCGCCCTTATCGGGTTTTATAAGACCAGCTATCATCTTAAGAAGAGTGGATTTTCCTATTCCATTTGGTCCTACGATACCAATTCTGTCATTTCTAAGAGCAGTATAGGTATAATCTTTAATGAGCACTTTTCCATCATATTCCTTGGAAATGTTATTTATCTCTATAGTCTTTCTTCCCATTCGCGAAGCTACCGATTCAAGGACAAGTGTTTCATCCAAAACTGGAGCTCCAATACTACTTGCTTCCTCAAATCTCTGAAGCCTTGCCTTTTGCTTTGTTGTCCTTGCTCTGGCCCCTCGTCTTACCCATTTAAGTTCATTTCTAAGAAAGTTCTGCCTCTTCTTTTCCTGATTTATAGCATCTTCAATCCTCTTATTCTTAAGCAGAAGAAATCCGGAATAATTGGATTCATAACTATAAACATCTCCATGATCAAGTTCTATTATTTTACTGGTTACAATATCAAGGAAATATCTGTCATGAGTAACCATAAGGATGGTTCCCTTATAAGCCTTAAGATAATCTTCAAGCCATCTGACCATAGCCGCATCCAGATGGTTTGTCGGCTCATCCAAAAGCAAAATATCTGATGGTTCTATCAAACATCTTACCAAGGCTACCTTCTTTTTTTCGCCACCTGAAAGAAGATTTACTTTCTTATTAAAATCAAGAATTCCAAGACGAATAAGCATATCCTTCGCTTTAACATCAAGATTCCAGCCGTCTGCCATATCTGAAAGGTTGTCCGTAGCATATTCTATAATAGTCTTATCAGAACTAAAATCAGGTATCTGTGGAAGATAAGCAACTTTAGCTTTATTCGCCTTTATTATCTTTCCATCGTCACTTTCCTCTTCTCCTGCAATCATCTTAAGAAGAGTCGATTTTCCTGTTCCATTGATGCCTATAACACCTGCTTTTTCTCCTTCTTCAAGACCAAAGGTTGCGTCATTTAATATTATTTTTTCACCGAAAGCTTTCTTTAATCCTTCAACTGAAATGATGCTCATATGCTAATTCCTTTTCTTTTTTTTGTACCTCTCGGGCTAAATGAAAGACCCCACGCTTTATAGTGTGAGGTCTTAAAATACATCTTAATTATCTCTATCTGTAAGTATAATGCTTCTTTCTGTAAGTCTAACCTTACCTTCTTTAAGAAGTCGTCCAACTGCACGTTTAAATGCATTTTTGCTGATACCAAATTCTGTTTTTATAAGTTCAGCACTTGCCTTATCTGTAAATGGAAGAACCCCGTCATAACTCTTTATGATATCATAAACCATCTCAGCGTCTTTATTCATCTGCTGTGGTATAGCTTCTCTCATGGAAAGATCAGCCTTTCCATCATCTCTTATCTTTACTATTCTACAGCTGACTTCTTCACCTACAAAAACCTTATCGAATATCTCGCTCTGGTGAATAAGTCCTGAATACTTATCATCTATCGCAACAAAGGCACCAAATCCTTTTCTTATCTCATAAATAGTTCCAGTTACTGTGCTGCCTTCCTCATATCCAAAACATCCGTCAAGAAAATCATACAATTTCATTGATACACAAGGTCTTCCAGATTTATCTACGTACATCCTTACAAGATATCTTGATCCAGGAACTACCTTTATTGTCTGCTGCTTGAAAGGAAGGAAGATATCCTTCTCAAGTCCCCAGTCCATAAATGCTCCAAAATCCGATACAGCCTTACACTTAAGCTTTGCCATACGTCCCAGCTCGATCAGCGGTGTATCAAGTGTTGCAATTGGTCTGTCACTTGAATCCATATAAATAAAAGCTTTGATAGTATCTCCAATTTTTGTTCCTTCTGGAACCTGTTTATTGGGAAGAAGCACATCTTCACTGCCATCCGTAAGATAGACACCGAAGTCCTTTATCCTATCAACTTTAAGTTCATTCCATGTTCCTGTTCTCATTTAATCTCCTGTTTTATACTGCCTGTTTTTTACTTACTTTCTTTTTACCAGGCTTCTCAATCATCAGCACTTTTTCTCTGATAAACTGTCTCTCTGTTTCATCAGCTAACTCATATCCAAGACTCTTTAAATTGGTTATTGAATTGGTAAGCTTAACTATCTCTACAGGTTTCTTCTTGTCTGCATTATCAAAATCATAACCGTTATATACATCTATTATTGCATAAACATCTTTCGTTCTTCTGTCTGGACTGCTTATAACATCCCTGATACACCAGTCATCAACCGGAGTCCCCTTATCAAGAACATCTGCCCCTTCCAAACCAACTTTTTTTATGTAGACATTCTCTGTATCACAGATTGCCCATGGCACTACATAAATAATACTACTCACTTTACTTTCCTCCTAATAGCAAAATACCTGCTGTATGCAACACGCAAATATTAGCATCATATAATAAAACTTGTCAAGAAAAGAAAAAGACGAGCTAAGAATCTTAGTTCGTCTAGTAAAAGCTGGGCTACAAGGATTCGAACCTTGAAAATGCTGGAGTCAGAGTCCAGTGCCTTACC
>AUXO011454522.1_pt1 | contig 14999 bp, 20 predicted proteins | sample 768731 | NCBI WGS metagenome assembly AUXO01 (sample SAMN02715735, study PRJNA202380) | gut metagenome | biome: sheep rumen | host: Ovis aries | place: New Zealand: Palmerston North
GCATCTGTCCGGTACAGCTTAGGCAGAAAAACATATATGCCCAGCCTTGTGACAAGTTTCATCAGACCTTTTTTGCCGTATCTGAATGATAACACAATTTGGAATTTACAGAAAGATATTTCAGAATTCAGAGACTACGGTGATGATTGTGATGTTCAGACATGGACAGCGTTTTTGGCAGATGTCAGAGCCGAGGTCAGAAAGCGAGGCATTACACGATGAAGGGCATATTCAAGCTGAATCCGGATTATCAGGAAATTCTGAAATTGGATAGTATGCTGAACATAGCAAAAATTCCGCATATCAGGCACAGAATGTTTGATGGCTGGAAGATAGCCTATATTGCTGATGGAAAAGTGATTTCTGATGTAGTTGAACATATGGGCAGTTATGGACATGAGAGAGATTTGATTGAGCTGATGGATTTCAGCTTTCTGACAGGACAGCAGAAAGACAAAGATGAAGTCATTGGCTATCTGTCAGCTTACGAAATATTCAAAGTTTGGAATAATGATTACAGAAAAAGAAAGCAGCTATTATAATTAAATTAACCAAATGGTTAAGTTCTATGCCATCCCAAATCAGGGCGGCATCTTTGATGGGTGGGCGTTTCGCCCAGTCATCAAAGAAATCAAAGTGAAAGCCCCGAAAATCCTTGACAAAATGGCTATTTTCTGTTAGAATTAAGATGAAGAAAATATGTTCGTGTTAGAGGTGATTTTGTGAAAAAATTCGTGAAAGTGGTCAGTAACTACTGTGAAGAAACAAATGACTTTGATGATAGTTTCTGCGTGCAGGAAGAACTGATTCCGGTCAAGAATTTGATTAAGATTTACAAGTATAAGGGTGGAAAGCCGATGCTTGCATATGTGTGGCGTAATCCTGTCAGCGGTATTCTGATGGAATGGCGGCAGATTTTCCATTCTGATAGGCAGAGAGATACGCTGTTCAGCAAATTAGAAAAGCAGCTTTGCTAATCTTGACAGAATGCCGAAATTCTGCTATAATTAAGACATGCAAAGGAAAATAATGCAGTCTGCTGTAAATGATACTGGAGGGACTGCAATGCAAGCAAAAACTGTAGGCGGACGAATCAAATACCTGAGAGACCAGAACCACATGACACAGAAAGCACTTGCAAGACGGCTCTATGTGTCAGACAAAACAGTAGCGAGTTGGGAAGCCGACCGCACAGAACCAAAAATCATCTTCATTATAGAATTATCAGCATTATTCCACGTTTCCTTAAATTATTTGCTCATGGGAAAAGATTACACTCCTTGATTACGGTCAGGGAGTGTAATTTTATTTCTCTATGTTTTGTAGAATTTCATTGACATTTCAAGCAATATACTATATAATAGTAACAATATAGCAGACAATTATTTTCCATTGCTTTTGACATTCCTTCATTTACCGCCTTCCGGCGGTATTTTGGCAGAGTAGAGCATTGGCAGCTTGCAAGGCTCATAACCTTGAGGTAGGCGGTTCGATTCCGTCCTCTGCAACCATATGTAATTTCAGAGCATCTTTTTTTGAATCATATCTAAAAAGGATGCTGTTTTGTTTATTTGGAGGCTTTTGATATGATTCGGATGCAGATTGAAGGCGAAAAAATAGAACTTGAACTGCGTGGCTGTGATGAGCTGATTCTGGAAGAACTTTCTATTGCTACTATCAGGATGCTGAAAGCTATGGAAATGAGTGAAGGTAATCCAATCAAAGAAAACCTGGCAGCATTGGTATTGTCCTTGCTGAGTGAATCGGAACAAATCAACACTTCAGGGTGATTATGTGAATGATGAAAACCTGATTCCGGCTGCACACAAGTTAACTGTCGAGGAACAGTCGAGAGGTGGCAAAGCATCCGGCAAAGCCAGACGAAAGAAAAAGAGTATGAAACAGGCGGCTGAACTGCTCCTGCATCTTCCTTCCAATCAGGAAGATGATTCTCAGATGCTTTCTGATGTTGGTCTGGATGCTGATGAAGAAGCTACCAACATGCTGATTGTTGTGGCAGCTATCATCAAAGCGGCAAAATCCGGAGATGTAAAGGCAACAAGAGTGCTGATGGACATTACCGGAACAGACTACTACAAGAATGAATACCTGAAACTTCGGAAAGCAGAACTCAAGCTCAAACAGCAGAAAGCAGAGGATGACTGGTAATGTACGGCGTAAAAGAAAATAAATGCCTGGAAGAAATAGCAACATGCAGATTTCAGGATACAATGGACATTGAAGGCAGCACAAGAGAAACCAAAATCTATCATAACGACAAGATTACTGCGGAAAGTGCCGTGATTGTGAGCTTTTCTGGTACGTATTATTCCGGTGTTACATTTGAGGCAACTGTCGGAAATGGCGCGGCACTGGTTACAGTTGTTTATGAGGGAGAGGATTCTTTTCCGATAACCTATAATGTGACTGTGATATGAATGAGAAACAGCAAGCCTTCTACAAATCAAGGCAATGGGTAAACCTGATTAAGCTCCTGCGGATAGAGCGTGCCTCAGAGGACGGCTTTGTTATCTGCGAGCATTGCGGCAAGCCGATTCTGAAAGCATATGACTGCATTGCACATCATATCGTGGAGCTGACAGAGGAAAATGTTGACGATGCTACTGTTGCTCTGAATCCGGATAACATCAGACTGGTACATTTCCGCTGTCATAATGAGATACACAAGCGGTTCGGCTATGGAAATCAGGCAAGAATCATACAGCAGGTGTATCTTGTCTATGGTTCTCCGTGTTCCGGAAAGACTACATGGGTTGACAGCGTGGCAGAACCGGAAGATATTATCATGGATATAGACAGGCTATGGAGTGCTGTCCGCTCCGGAGCATGTGGACAATATGAGAAACCTCCGGAGTTGAAAAGCAATGTGTTTGCGATGCGTGAATCTCTGCTGGATATGATACGGGTACGGCGTGGTAAGTGGCATAATGCCTATGTGATAGGCGGTTATCCGTTACAGGGAGAAAGAGAACGTCTTGCTGACAGTTTGAATGCCAGACTTGTCTTCATTGATACTCCGAAAGAAATCTGTCTGGAACGGGCGAAACAGAAAAATTCTGACTGGACTGATTTCGTAGAGAATTGGTTCGACCGCTACTCCCCCCCTCTGCCTTAAAATTTTTTCCTCCGGGGGATTGGATAAGGGGTGGTAATTCTCACAGAAAGCGATTTTTTGAGATTTTTGAAAAAATTTCCGAAAATCCGGAAGGGGATTTGCATGGATAGGGAACAAGAACTGATGAAACTGCTTTTTGATGCCGGAATTGATGCGATGGTAACAGTTTTTCAGAAACTGGTGCAGGAAATCGTCTTTCTGGAGCAGCAGCTTACAGAATTGAAGAAGTATCCCTTCATTTCTGTGAATCCGAAGAATCCAGCACAGCAGAAGCCGACACCGGCAGCGAAGCAGTATAAGGAAATGCTCCAGCAGTACAACAACAGCATAAAAATCATGATTCGGACTCTGGAGCGGAACAAAGGCACAGAAACTTCTCCGCTCCGTGAATATCTTGAAAAAATGAGGCGGAAAGATTGAGCTGCTATCTGCTGGAATATCGTGAAGCTATCCGCCGGGGAGAAATTGTTGCAGGAAATGAGCTGATAACGGAGCTTGACAATCTGATTGCTGACATGAATGACCCTCACTACATCTATGATACCACGGATGCAGAAATGCGGATGGATTTCATGGAAAACTGCATCAGGCTGACAAAATCGCCATTTTACGGCAAGCCTATGAAGCTGATGCTCTGGCAGAAGGCATTTATTGAGGTCGTTTTCAGCTTTAAAATGGCGAATGAAACCTATACCGACAGTTTCGGCATGGAGAAACATGTTGACAGGTTTCAGAAAATCGTCCTGCTGATTGCCCGTAAGAATACCAAATCGGAGACTTGTTCGGCATTAGGGCTGACAGAAAGCATCATCGGCAACGAGGGAGCGGACATTGTGTGCAGTTCCAACGACGACACACAGGCGAACATCCTGTATGATGCGATTGACACCATGCGGAAGATGATTGACCCGAAGGAGCAGGACACTCACAAGAATCAGCAGTGTATCAAGATTTACGGCACAAACTCAAAGATTTTCAAGATTTCAGACCGAACCAGAAACAAAGAAGGCAGAAACATTGATTTTGCTATCATTGATGAGGTTCACGAGATGAAAACCAACGTGATTCTGAAATCTATTGAGCAGTCTCAGAGCCTGAAAGATAATCCGAAGCTGATTATCATTACAACAGAGGGTTTCGTCAATGACGGTGCATTGGATGAAATCCTGAAAAACTGCCGTGAAATCATAAACGGCGAAGATGACAGTATTTCAGCAGAACGGACACTTCCGTGGTTATATACACAGGACTGTGAGCAGGAAATCTGGACAGATGAGAAAAGCTGGCAGAAAGCCAATCCCTCTCTTGGGACTGTCAAGAAGTACAGCTATCTCCGGACACAGATTGACCTTGCAAGAAAAAGTAAGGCTGACCGGATTTTCGTACTCTCCAAAGACTTCAACTTCAAGCAGAACGGTGTTCAGGCATGGCTTAACACAGAAGATTACCGATATGAAGCTGTTTATGATGTAGAGGATTTTCGTGGAGCTGTCTGTCTGGGTGCGGTTGACCTGTCCGAAACAACGGATATGACCTCGGCTAAGATTCTGCTGATGAAGAAGAATGACAAGACAAAGTATATTTATCAGCATTATTGGATTCCGGAAAGCAAGCTGGAGAACGCTGACGACAAGCAGGCAGGGGCAAAGTATCAGGAGTGGGCAAAAGCCGGACTGCTGACTATCTGCGAGGGGAATGACATTGACCTGACTCTGGTTGCTGACTGGTTCTATCATCTGTATAAAGAATATCATATCCGGCTTTACAAATGTGGCTATGATGTGAAGTTTTCAAAGGAATTTCTGAAACGCATGGATGAATACGGATTTGAATGTGAAATAGTGATTCAAAACAAAATCACGCTGTCCAATGCAATGAAACTCTGTGAAGCAGACCTGAAAGCACGGCTTGTCAACTACAATCAGAATGAAATGGACATCTGGTGTCTGGGTAATGCCATCATGGAAGTTGACAGCATGGGCAACTGTCAGGCGGTCAAAGTTTCCGGACAGCCGTCAAAACGCATTGACGGGGCTGTCACTCTGATTATCCTGTATGAGATGTTCCGGCGGTACAGGAGCGAATTCGTAAGAGCATTGAGGTGAGAAACACGGGTATTTTCGACATTTTCAAGAAGAAATCAGAACCGAAATTTATGGTCTATGCCAAGATGTTGGACGGCAGAACTCCGGTATTTTCACAGTTCGGAACGGATATTTATGCCTCGGATGTGGTTCAGCAGGCGGTTTCCTGTATTGTGCATGAAATTCTGAAACTTCGTCCGGCACATGTTCGGCAGACAAACGGCGTGGACAGCTCCGTGATTGAGGGAAATATCCAGAATGTTCTGGACAGACCGAATCCGCTGATGACGACTGCCGACTTTCTGGAGAAAATCACATGGATTCTTTTCCTGAACTATAACTGTTTCATCCTGCCGACATGGGAGGGAAACACGCTGACCGGCTTATATCCGTTGAATCCGGTCAATGTGGACTTTCTGGAAGATGCAGCAGGCAGGCTTTTCATCAATTTCAAGTTCCGGAACGGCTATGAATCCGGAGCTGTTCGGGCTGATGATGTGATTCATATCCGGAAGAATTATTCTGTCAATGACTATATGGGTGGAAATGCCTCCGGACAGCCGGATAATGCGGCACTCCTGAAAACATTGGAACTCAACAGCACACTCCTGCAAGGTGTCGGAAAAGCCCTGAAATCCAGTTTTGCGGTTAATGGCATCGTGAAATATAACACGGTCATGGATGATGGTGTTACAGAAAAGAACATCAAACTCATGGAAGAACGACTGATGCGGTCTGACAGTGGGCTGTTACCTCTGGATATGAAAGCGGAGTATATTCCGCTTGACAGGAATATTGAGATTGTTGACCCTGAAACGCTGAAATTTGTGGATGAAAAGATTCTCCGATATTTTGGTGTTCCACTGTGTATTCTGACCGGAGACTACACAAAGGAACAGTATGAGGCTTTCTACCAGAAAACGCTTGAGCCGCTTGTTATCAAGCTGTCACAGGCTTTCACCAAAGGAATTTTCACGAACCGAGCCGCTTTAGGATTCGGAAATAAGATAGTTTTCTTTGCAGAAGAACTTGTTTTCATGACAATGAGTCAAAAGCTGGACTTTGCTCATATGATGGGCGACAGGGGAGCAGTTTATGATAACGAACTCCGTGTAATGTTTGGCATGAAGCCGCTGAAAGAGCTGGAAGGCGTTCGGAAAATGTCCCTGAACTATATTGATGCTGATATTGTAAACGAATATCAACTGAACCGGTTACAGGAAAATGAGGTGAATGAAGATGAATCCTGAAGAAAAAGAACTTATCAGAAGAAACTACAGCTTTGAAATCCGGGCTGAACAGGACGAGAATCAGGGTGCTGTCATTACCGGCAGACCGATTGTCTATAACAGTATGACGGATTTAGGCGATTTCTTTGAAGTGATTGACGGCGGTGCATTGAACAGAACAGACCTGTCAGATGTACGGTTTCTTGTAAATCACAATACAGACATGATTCCTCTGGCACGGGCAAGCCGGAACAATCCGGACAGTACCATGCAGATGAATGTTGATGCCTATGGTATGGCGATTCGTGTGAATCTTGACATAGAGAACAACAGCGAGGCAAAAGCCTTGTATTCTGCCGTCCAGAGGGGCGATATTACAGGCATGTCATTCATGTTCTGGATTTCGGACTATGAATGGAAAGACCTCGACACGGACAAGCCTACCCGTCATATCAGAGGTATTGAAAGTGTGCTGGAAGTTTCAGCCGTGACTTTCCCGGCATATGAGGCAACGGAAATTCATGCCCGTGATAAAAAATCACTCGAAAAAGCAAGACAAGGTCGCCCATCGGCGGCACTTGAACTTGAAAAAGAGAAATTCAAAGCATTATTCGGAGGTGTCAGCCATGAATGAAGAAAGCCATGAACTCGAACTGGAAGCAGCAGAAAGCACTGTTCCGGGCATTGGTGACGTGAATATTGTCGTGAATGGCAATATCAAGTCGTTAAGCATTACTGTGAATCATTTCAATGAAACAACTGAGGAGGATAATGCAGAATGATTGAATATCTCAAGAAACTGATTAAAACCAAGACTGAACAGGCTGATAATATCCGCAGTCAGGTCGAAAATTCTACAAATGTGGATGAAGTCCGCAGCCTGACTAAGCAGATGGAAAGCCTTCAGGCGGAAATCCGTGAGGCACAGGAACAGCTTGCCAAACTGGAACAGCCGGAACATCAGCCTGCTGATACACGCTCTCTGAATCCGATGGCAAGCTACGGAACAGCCAGAAGTCAGACCTCTACGGAAGATAAGGAAGTCGAACGGCGTGTTGCTTTTGCGAACTTTGTCACAAGAGGCACACCGATTCCGGCGGAACTCCGTGATACAACCAAAACAACTGACACAAGTGCCGCTATCCCGGTCTATCTGGCAACAGATATTATCGAACGGCTTGAAGCAATCGGCATGATTCTGCCGTTAGTCACCAAAACAAGCTATCCGGCAGGTCAGCGTATTCCTGTAGACAGCGTGAAACCTGTTGCAACATGGGTCGGCGAGGGTCAGACTTCGACAAAGCAGAAGAAAACTGCCCTCGGCTCTATCACATTCGGCAGCTATAAACTCCGCTGTGAAATCGCTATGACACAGGAAGTAACTGTGCAGACTCTGCCCTCGTTTGAACGTCTGTTCATCAGACAGGTTTCCGAGGCAATGACGAAAGCCATTGAAAGTAAAATTATTTCTGCTGATGACGGTACTGCCGGAAATCCGACAGGTATCTTCTACAATCCAAACGAAGCAACAACTCCGGATAAAGTAGTAGAAATTGAAGCCGGAACGGACGGCATTCTGAATTATCAGGTTCTTATCGATGCAGAAGCCAAACTTCCGCAGCAGTATGAAAATGGTGCAAAATGGTGCATGACGAAAGCCACATTTATGGGATTTGCGGGTATGGTAGACAACAATGGTCAGCCGATTGCCAAGGTAGACAGTGGTATTACGGGCAAACCAGCCAGAGTGCTACTTGGTCGTGAAGTCGTCCTGTGCGGCGAGTATATGGCATCTTTTGCACAGACAGTTACAGAAGATACCATTGTTGCTTTCTTGTTCGATTTCAGTGACTATGTGCTGAATACGTCCTATGACCTTGGCATTCAGTCCAAAATCGACTGGGATACAGAAGACCATCTGACTAAGGCAGTCATGAGTGTCGACGGCAAGGCAGTAGACAGAACCAGTCTTGTAAAAGTCGTTAAGCTGGCAACTTGATAGGAGTGTGAATCATGGCTGATACAGAACTGCTTGAAAAAGTCAAACTTCTAATCGGGCAGACCGGTGATTCTGCCGATGCTGTGATTGTCGGATATATTGACGAAGTAACCGATTTCATGCTTGATGCCGGGATTTCAGCAGAAAAGATTTCTGCATCAGCCGGAGTTGTGGCAAGAGGAGTGTCAGACCTGTGGGACAACGATGCCGGAGAAGTAAAATTTTCCCCGTACTTCTTTCATCGTGTCACACAGCTTGCCATGAAATCCACGGAGGCAAACAGCTCATGATATATATTCCAAATGCCAAAAAGCAGATGCGGACTCCGGTCACACTCATGAAACCGGCTGAAACAAGGCGATATAATGGAGTGACATATCGTGAAGGCAATGCCAGACTTGATATTATCTTTGTCAACTGGAAGTCGTTCGGCGGAACAGAAACAGTTGTGAACGGTGTTCCGACAATTGAGGACACTGCACAAGTAACAACCAGATACCGTCCTGATATTAAGTCTGACTGCCGCCTGCAACTCTCCGATGGTCGTATCTATGAAATCATAGGAGAGCCGGAAAATCCGGATATGGCGAACCGCTATCTGATTTTCAAGGTGAAACGTCTGAAAGGCGGTCTGTAATGGCAAAGAAAAACAGAATCACAATGGAGTTCAATGGTTATTCTGTTCTGGAACGAAGATTGAAGGAAATCGGCGGCAATGCAAAGAAAACCGCTGAAAGTGCTTTAAAAGCATCTCACAATATTGTGACCAAAAAGCTGGATTCTGCGATTTCTCCGCACCGAAAAACCGGAGATGTTGAGGAATCCCTGAATAAAGCACCAGAAGTAAAGTGGACTGGTGACATTGGTGAAATCAAGGTCGGGTTCAATATCTCTGACGGCGGTTTACCTTCTATCTTTCTGATGTACGGCACAAAGCTGTTCGGTCAGCCGCATATTTCTCCGGATGAGAACCTTTACAATGCTGTTTATGGTACAAAGACCAAAAAGGAACTCCAGAAGATTCAGCGTGAGGTCTATGAAAAATCAATCGAAAGGGCGATGAAGAAATGAAATCAGAACTGATTGAAATTCTGGAAAGTTTCGGCTTTCCGGTATATCTGCAAGGTTCTTTGAACAGTACAGATGACTATCCGGACAGTTTCTTCACGTTCTGGAACTTCGAGAATCCGGAAAAATCTTTCTATGATAATGATGCAAACCGCTGTGTATGGGGATTCTGGATTTATTTCTACTCTACCAATCCTATGAAAACAGAAGAATTTCCGGAAAAAGCACGGCTACTGCTCAAGAAAAACGGCTGGATGCCGGACGGAAAGCCGATTGATATTTCAGTAGATAAGCCCACGCATACAGGTGCATTTTTCAGAGTTTACCATATCGAACAATACAAAAAGGAGAGAGAATAAATGTCCACTAATCAGATTGAATCCGATGTTGTTGAATTTCGTGGTGTCGATAAGCTTGTCATCGCCGAAGTAATCGAAGACAGTTCCAGTGCCTATACTGCTGGAACAGTTAGAAGCTTCGCACCAGTGGCACAGGTTCAGAAAGCCACTGAAAATTCTACAGCAAAAAAATACTATGATAATGTTGCCAAAATCACTATCCGTTCCGAAGGTGCAGACCAGATTACGCTGGTTACTCCTGCTCTTGACCTTGCAACACTTGGCTGGATTAATGGTAAAACAGTTGATGAAGATACCGGAGCTTTCATTGACACACCCTCTGTAGAGCGTAAATTTGCTATTGGCTACAGAATCAAGCTGACAGACGGCACATATCGCTATGTATGGAGACTGAAAGGCACATTCGATATTCCTGATGAGGAATCCAACACGGAAGATGACGGTACTGATTCCAACAATCAGACACTCAACTTCTCTGGTGACAGAACCATTCACAAATTTACAAAAGGCAATGCTGGTGCAAAGGCTGTGGTTCTGGATGAGCGTGATGATAAATGCGACTTTGACACATTCTTCGATACAGTTCAGACACCGGATACAATTGCATCTCTGAAGAAAACACCTTCTCCGTAATCTCAGAGGGACTTGTTCCCTCTTACATAATAAATTCTTACAGAGAGGATGAGTTCTATGAGAAGAATTAGCCGTGGAGATGTGTTTTATGCTGACTGTGGAGCTGGAGTAGGTTCAGAACAGACTGGCATCAGACCTGTCGTTATAATTCAGAACAATATTGGAAATCGTTATTCTCCTACTGTGATTGTGGCAATGGTCACATCCAGGCACAAAAAATCTTTGCCAACACATGTATATCTACATAACCCCGACTTTTCAAAGCCTTCCTGCGTATTGACGGAACAAATCCGGACAATCTCAACGGACAGGCTCAGAGGTTATGTATGCACACTCAAACGAGAAGAAATGCAGTCGATTGACAATGCACTCAAACAAAGTCTTGCAATCGCCTGAACAGGAGGCTACTATGGAGCTTACATTAAATATCTGTGACAAGAACGATAAAAGCAAAATCGTAAAAAGCTACAAGGCTGAAACAGTAGATTTCAGTTTCGGAGTAGTAGAAGATGTCCTGAATATTCTGGACTTTGACAACATGAAAACAGGCAATAACAAGGAAATCGCTGTCATGGTCGTGAAAGCCGCTGGACAACTCAAGCCGGTTCTGAAAGACCTGTTCCTTGGTGTGACCGATGAAGAAATTCGCTGTGTTCAGATAAGCAATCTGATTACTATTTTCCGTGGACTTGTACAGTACGCCACACAGGAACTCGATGCTCTGACTGGTGATGAAAAAAACTGACTTCCGGGGAACAGACCCCGGATAGTTTCTATGTTCTTCTGTTTGATATGAATGTCAATCTTTGTGACCGTTTTCTTTCCCTTGACCCGTTTAAGGTGCGTTCAGAGCGTTTTCATGATGTCCTGCTGATATACAGAAGGCTGACTGAGAAAATCAATCGTGAAAAGCCGAAATCTGCCGTAAATCTGAAAAAAACGAAAAAAGGCGTAATCATGCGTCCTGCTATGAATGACGACTGGTACTAAGGTGTGATATTGTGGCAAACCAGACGGATAACTATACAAGTAAATATAAAGTTGATATTAGCGACTTAAAAAAAGGCATCGCTGAAGCCAACAAGACCATAAAAACGGCAAACGCAGAGTTTAAGAATGCAACTGCCGGTACGAATGACTGGAGCAAAAGTGCTGACGGTCTTTCCGCAAAAATCAAACAGCAGCAGACAATCATTGATGCTGAAAAGAAAAAGCTGGAACTTCTGAAAGAACAGCTCTCCCGTCTGAACCAGAATCAGGAAAGCGGAAAGACCATTATTGCCGAACTGACTGTGAAGCATCAGGAAGCTGTCAAAACTTATGGTGAATCCAGTGAACAGGCGAAAAAGTACGCCAAACAGCTCACGGATGCACAGGCGGCACAGGAACGGAATGCCAATGCCGCTGATGAACTCCGGCTGAAAATCATCAATCAGGATACTGCTGTCAAAAATGCAGAATCTCAGGTCAGCCGTTATCAGTCAGCACTTTCCGATTTGCAGAACCATACGGAAACGCTGACCGAGAAAGTACAGCGGCAGCAGTCAGAACTTTCTGAACTGAAACAGAAGTATGCCAATGTTGCTGCTGAACAGGGAAAGAACAGCACCGAAGCCAAAGAGCTTGCCGGAAAGATTTCTGACCTCTCTGGAGAACTCAAAGATAACCGGAACAGGCTCAATGAAGCAGAACAGGCAGCAGATACCCTTGATGATTCTCTTGAAGATGTTGGAGACAGTGCTGATAAGACCACAAGCGGCGGTCTGACTGCCTTCAGTGTGGCTCTTGGAAACCTTGCAACAAAGGTCATTACAGGTGTTATCGACAAGCTGAAAGAAATGGCTGTGCAGACTGTCAATGCCGGTACTTCTTTCGATACTGCCATGTCTACAGTAGCCGGAACATTCGGCTACACAGTAGACCAACTCTCTGATGAAACTTCCGAAATGTCGGAAAATGTGCATTATCTGCGTGATTATGCCAAAGAAATCGGAGAGGCAACAAAGTTTTCTGCTACACAGGCAGCAGATGGTATGAATTACGCTGCTATGGCTGGCTGGAAAACACAGGAAATTCTTGACGGCTATGGCGGTATTGTCTATCTGGCAGCCGCCGCAAATGAAGAACTTGCTACAACATCCGACATTCTGACAGATGCCTTGTCAGCAATGAAACAGCCTGCATCAGAAGCCTCACATTTTGCTGATGTCATGGCTGCGACTGCAAGCAACGCCAATACCAATGTTGCACTGATGGGCGAAACCTTCAAGGAAGCCGCAACAGTAGCCGGTGCTATGGGTGCAAGCATCGAAGATTTGGCACTTGCTACCGGACTGATGGCAAATTCCGGCATCAAAGGTTCTTCTGCCGGAACTACTTTGAAAGCTTCGCTTGTCAATCTGGTAAAGCCTACCAAACAGCAGGCAGAGGCAATGAAACGGCTCGGTCTGATAACTACAGAAACTATCAATGTAGTAGACGATGACAAGGTTGAAAAGGCACAGCAGAAGGTCATCAAGGAAACTGCTGACCTCGAAAAAGCTCAGATTGCCTATAATAAGGCACTTGAAAAGTATAGTTCTGATTCTGCTCAGGTGCAGAGTGCATCCGGAAACGTTGAAAAGGCTCAGATTAAGCTGAATGATGCTATTGCCAAATACGGAGCTGAATCTACACAGGCACAGACGGCATCTGTTAACCTCACAACTGCACAGGCAAAGCTGAATGAGGTAATGTCTCAAACTGGTGAAAATTCGCCGGAAATTCAGACAGCTCTTGTCAAATTACAGACTGCTGAACAGGATTTGACCAATGCACAGAACGCCCTGACCAAAGCACAGCAAGGGACAATCCAAACTGTAGAGACCGGACATACAGCATTTACAGACGAATACGGAAACATGAAATCTTTAAAAGAAATCATGGATGTCCTGCGTTCTTCTCTCAAAGCAGTCAATGTTGAGTTGGTCGACAACGAAGGAAATATCAGAGAATATGACGATATTATCAGCGAACTGGAGCAGTCCGAAGAAGGTCTAACACAGGCTGAACAGCTCAAGGATGCTGCTATTATCTTTGGTAAACAGAATCTTGCCGGTATGATGGCAATTGTAAACGCATCTGAAGAAGATTATAACAAGCTGGCAGATGCAATTTATAATTCCAAAGATGCTGCACAGAACATGTCCGAAACCATGATTGACAATCTTGGCGGTGACTTGACAATTCTGAAAAGCAAGCTCGAAGCCGTTGAAATTGCAATCTATGAGAAATTTGAGCCTTCTCTCCGGAAAGCAGCAGCATGGGTGGGAACTGCCCTTGACAAGGCACTAACCAAAGTTAACGAAGCCGCACCAGTGATTGAGAAAGGCATCAACTGGCTGATAGACCACGGCAGCGAACTGATTTCCACTCTGGCTGGAATTGCTGCTGGATTTGTTGCATTCAAAGCAGTAACGAGTATTTTCGCAATGGTAGCAGCAGTTCAAAAGGCTATCACAGCATTTCAGGCATTTTTGACAACGATTCAAGCCGTAAAAGCTGGACAAATGGCACTTAATGCAACAATGCTGGCAAACCCTGTAGGTTTGATTGTAGCAGCAATTACTGCACTTGTTGTTGGCTTTATTACGTTATGGAATACGTCAGAAGAATTCAGGAATTTCTGGATAGGTCTGTGGGAATCCATTCAGGAAACGCTGTTCAAATTTTTTGATAACTGGATTTCCGGCTGGACATCTATCAAAGAATTTTTCTTAAAGGTCTGGAATGATTTTCAGGAAATCTTCCAGATTGGCATGGATGCTGTTGTTGGATTCTTTGCATCCGCATGGGAAAGTATCAAAAATGTCTGGAACGCTTTAGATGCTGTTGTTGGTTTCTTCATATCAGCAAAGCAAAAAGCAGAATCCGTCTGGAATAGTGTAACTGCGTTTTTTGTAAGCCTCTGGAATGGAATCAAAGCTGTATTCAGCACAATTGCTGAATGGATAAACAGCAACGTATTTGAGCCGGTGAAAGCCTTCTTCCAGCCTGTGATTACGTTCTTTACTGAAGCATGGGCAATTATAGGCGAACTGGCACAGGGCTGTATCAACCTGATTTTCGCAGTCTGGACATTAGCCAGTGAATGGTTTAACACCAACGTGATTCAGCCGGTTAAAGAATTCTTTACAGCTCTCTGGAACGGCGTAAAAGAATCAGCTCTAACTGCATGGGAGAACATCAAGAATGGTTGGACAATCGCTGGAACATGGTTCAATACCAACGTAATTCAGCCAATTAAGAATTTCTTTATCGCTTTCTGGACTGCTGTCAAAGATTTCGCCCTGACTGCATGGGAGAACATCAAGAACGGCTGGAAGATTGCCGGAACATGGTTCAATACCAACGTAATTCAGCCAATTAAGAATTTCTTTATCGCTCTCTGGACTGCCGTCAAAGATTTCGCCCTGACTGCATGGGAGAACATCAAGAACGGCTGGAAGATTG
>AUXO017317811.1_pt1 | contig 14999 bp, 9 predicted proteins | sample 768731 | NCBI WGS metagenome assembly AUXO01 (sample SAMN02715735, study PRJNA202380) | gut metagenome | biome: sheep rumen | host: Ovis aries | place: New Zealand: Palmerston North
TATAAGATATGGAAACTAAAAACCTGAATCGGATAAAAGTTGTTCTTGCGGAGAAGAGCCGCACGAATAAGTGGCTTGCTGAGCGGTTAGGCAAAGATCCTGCAACTATTTCTAAGTGGTGCACTAATTCTGCTCAGCCAAATCTAGAAAACCTGATGGACATTGCAAGATGTTTGGAGGTTAATGTGAATGAGTTGCTTAGAATGTAGATTATTGGATATTCTGACAAGAACAATACATGTCTGTGAACATTTAAGTGGTAGAAGCAGATTCTGATTATGCTCGTGTAAAACCCAATAAGTGAGTATATGGAAAGGTTAAGTGATATACAAAAGAGACATTTGCTAGTACAAGTTCAACGGCAATGTTTGACTATCAATTTGTTTGATATAGTTTCTCTAATTGATAAGTATGAAAACTTGAAGATTGAAGACTTTGCTCCTCCAGTTCTTACAGAAGATCTCTATCTACAACTTCTCGATTTGTTCATCGACTCAAATGAAAATAATGAATGGTTCAGACTGACAAATATGCCTAGAAATAATAAAGAAGATTTAATTTCTTTATTACATGAGACTACTACATACTTGTCTCGTTATTGCTCCAATCATCATGCGCATATTAATGAAGCACATAACTTACTTCAAGAGTTGAAATGCCAGATAGAAATGATGTCAGAGCAAACACCTGTAGAGAACACTTCTCAACGGGAAAGGGTACACACTATTCATCAGACATATCTACCAAAGATTACATCATCAGATACGGATTGTAAGACAAAGAAGAGGAATAGCAATTATATTGATATACGATATGGGAAATGCCCCAATTGTCACAAGACTTTGGTATTGTATGATGGTGATGAAAATTGCTGTCCTGTTTGTGGGTGTAATCTTGTAATAGAAAGGTCGTCCAAACAATCTCAGGAGAACTATGATGTTTTTTCTCCCAATCTTTTATGGTTGCTCATAAAAATACCATTTGTTCTTACTTCTGCACTAATATCGCAAATATCACATGGATTAAAAAATGGATATCGGTTTATCACAAATAAGTTAAATAGCAAGGAAGAGATGGGAGACCACGTCTTCTCATCTGTTTTCGCTCCTTCTGAGGTAAAAAGAGGTACACACATGCTCATCCAAGTATATCTTCACACCTTTGAAGAAACAGACAATATCAAAGAGTATGCATGCGAATCTTGTAAAGAGGTGGAAAGACGTGATTACATTCCGCTGGATTGTTATTTAAAGAAAGGAGATAAGGTAAAAGTACATCTTAACATCTATGGTAATAGGCTGATGATGTCTAAGAAAAGAGAAATTGTATGGAATGGGACTTTTACAAAATGTAGTTTTGATTACTATATCCAAAATAATACAGATCTGAACGAATTAAGTTGTAATGCTACTTTAAGTGTTAATGATGTTCAGGTAGGCGAAATGAGATTTGTAACTCAAATCGTAGATATGCCTTTGGATTTGAACCCCAATATTAACACAAGAAAATATAATAAGATTTTTATTTCGTATGCGCATCAAGACGAAAAGAAAGTCAAATATATAGCAGAAGCATATAAAGCTCAGGGTATAAACTACTTTTTTGACAGGCACTATTTGAAGGGAGGAGATGTCTTTCCTCTCCAAATTCAGGAATATATAAACTCTGCAGACCTATTTGTTTTATGCTGGTCTGAAAACAGCAAGAAGAGTGAATATGTAAAAAAGGAATACACTCAGGCATTGACATTAGCTTTCCCGCAGGTAACTCCTATGGAAAAAGCTACTCTTTCTATATATCCTTTAAGTATTGAGCCACACGCCGAGCTACCAGAGGATATGCGTGATATCTACAATTTTGGCAATTTGTAATATATAAGTTTATGGATTTTAAATACGACGTTTTTATATCTTGTAAAAGTGAAGACTACAATTTAGGAAGGGAGGTTTTTGAGTATCTCTCAAATAATAGGGTCTCTGCTTTTATGGCGGACGAAAAGCTAAGGCAATTAGGAATGTCTGACTATGGAAGAGTAATTGATGAAGCACTTGATAATTCAAGACATTTGATATTAGTAACATCTTCTGTGCAAAATGTAATGCCAGACACTTCACCATATGTATATTATGAATGGCATACATTCTCGGAAGAGAAGAAAAGCGGCAGAAAAAATGGGAATATTGTATTAATTGTTACCAATCTGGATATGATTGGGAAACTTCCAATTGCTCTTAGGAATAACCAAACTTTTCATTTTGATGATTATCGCAATGTAACATCTTATATTATTGAAAGATACGATGAAAGAGACGCTATTTTAAGCAAATTGGGGCTAACATCTGATAATCCTATCAAAGAAATAAAGGAAACGTCCCATAATGAACAATTGGAGGACCCTGACAAAACCGGCAAAAAACGAAAACATGTCCCTTTTAACTTCAATTTTCAATTTACGGAAAATTATGAGCATTTATGGGATAGTTTTATTAATGACATTATAAACAAGAAAATTATACCTGTAATTGGTGAAGGATTCCTTAAGGTGGAGGAAAAGACGTTGAATCAGTATATCCTTGATGAATTTACAGACGCATACGAGATTAGAGACAAAGAGATAAAATCCTTTTCTGATTTAGAATTAAGTCGTCAATACAAGTCGTGCGGCGTTGAAATAAGAAGGGCATTAAGGAGTGTATGGGCAAAAGATGAAGACAGCTTGATACAGGAAGTTAATACAGATTTATTGGAGAAATTACTTTCTTTACCATATTTCCCTTTTGTTGTGACCACAAATGTTGATCCCGTGGTAGAACGCTTATTGGACCGAATACATGGAGATAAATTAAAAGTCTTTGTTTATAACGGCCATCCTGACACAGGTCTTGGGATGAGAAGTATTAACCATCTGACACCCACTCTGTTCTATATGTATGGGAAGATAGGTATTCATGGTAACTTTGTGATTACCAATGATGATCTTCGTAAATTTGCAAAGTCTTGGCTCTCAGAATATAGTTGTCCCAAAGACTTTTTGCGTTTCTTCAAAACGCACACATTTCTATTTTTAGGGTATAATTACAGGGGGGGGATAGATGAACTCCTTTGGGAAGATCTCAAATCGTCAGATACATATTCTTCTACTCCAATTTATATTGATGATTTTATTCAAAATATTGAAAAGGGCTTAGAGGTTTGCCCTGATATTATCATTGATGAAATTATAACAAGACTGAATAAGAGGACAAGTGAATTAGAAAAAAATCATTTTGACTCTCCCAAGCAGAACATGGATATATATTTGTCCTATTCACGAGCAGACTCAGACATCGCTGAAGAGTTGTATAAATCGTTAACATCTTTAGGCAAGCATGTTTGGTATGACAAAAAGAGTCTTGGACGTGGGGGATCTTTCGAAGAGGACATACGTCACGCAATAGATTCTGCAGATCTTTTTATTCCAATACTCTCAAATAATATTGTTAAAGAAAAAGGAGAACGACATTTCTATCGAAAAGAATGGATGTACGCTTTGGAGAAGGCTAAAATGTTATGGGGAGGACATAAATATATAATACCTATGGTTGAAAAAGGGTTTGATTATAGAAACGCCCTGGTGCCAGAAGAATTTAGGAATATACATCCTCTTATATATTCAAGAGACGAAGATTTCAACAAAGTGGTCGAAGATTTATTGTTATTAGATAATTCACATGAAAGCTACTGAAGCACAAGAGAGAATATATGAATTCGTTGAAACAGGTTCTGGCAACGGTATCATCGATGCTGTTGCCGGTGCAGGTAAGACCACAACCCTTATGGGATGTGTGCAGCATATCAAGAATCCCCAAGATGCTTTGTTCTGTGCATTCAATACCAGTATCAGAAAGGAAATTCAGCGAAAGTTCCATGATATGGGTAAAAATGTAGCCGTAAAAACCAATCATGCATTGGGGCTTCAGATATTGCGCAGTAAGATGCACATTCAACTAAATGATAATAAATACAAACAAATTGTTGAGGACGAAGGGTTCTTTAAACTCATAGAAGATGAGATTGATGCTATATTGCACATAAAAGGCGGGATGTCTGTTTCTACTATACGTGACATTCAGGAGAAAAGGATATCAGTTGAGTCAATGGAAGAAAAGTATCAGTTCAATACGAGCCTTTTCTACCTTAACTGCATCATTAAATTCTTGCTGGAGATTAACGATAAGTTCAGACTGACACTGTGCGCAGACGATTTTGAGTCATACAGAGAGATGATAGACCACTTCGGCATCTTCGAGAAAGAACGCAGATATACGCTTCAGTTCGCAGAGCTTGAACACTACGTTAAGGCTCACAAGATACTGTTGAAGGAAGGAAACGAAATGGCGTATTCTCAAGGAATCATCGACTTCGTGGACATGCTGTATCAGCCCCATCTATTGAATCTTCACCCCAATATCCAGTATGGTTTTGTATTCGTAGATGAGTGCCAGGACTTGTCAAGAGCACAAATAGAAATAGTACAGAAGTACGTCAAACCTTCAGGGAGGGTTCTTGCTGTTGGCGATCCTTATCAGTCAATATACGGATTTGCTGGGGCTGACTCACAATCGTTTAACCGAGTGATGACTACCTTTAACTGTCAGCGGCTTTCTTTGACAGACTGCTTCAGATGTCCCACAAAGGCTATTGACATAGCAAAGAAGATACGAGAGGACATCAAAGGATTCAAGAAGGAAGGCGGTGTTGTCGAAGTTTTGCAGAGCCACGAAGTACTGAGAAGATTGCAACCTGGTGATTTGGTGATAGGCAGATTCAGAGATCCGCTGCGTTTGCTTGCCATGAAGTTGGTGAATAAGAACATCAAAGTGCACATGCACCCCGATGAAGTGCAAGAGTTCATTGGCGACTATAAAGCATATTTCACTCCAGGAGAACTGAGAAAGAAACTTAACGAAGGGATGCTGGAGGAATTCTTTGCCAATATTGAGCAGAGGAACATCAAGCGTTTTGAGAAGGACTTTGCCAACGTGGATTCAGCCATTAAGTCTGTGAAAGTGAAGGAAGCTACAAATCTGCTACGAGAATCTATAGACTTCTTCAGGTTGAAGTTCATAGAATGGCAGTTGAATACCATCGACAGTATTCTTCTAAGACTTAAAGAAACCCTGCAATACCTTGGTGATGATGCCATCAAAATCTCGACCATACATAGGGCTAAAGGTCTGGAGGAGAATCGTGTGTTCATATTAGAATACAACAAACTGCCAATACCAAGACCCAAGCAATGGGAAGCTGAACAGGAGAGAAACCTGCATTATGTGGCAGTAACCCGACCAAAGCAGGAATTGTACTTGTGTCTCGAAAAGAGAGAAGAAGATGAGGTTGACGAAAAGAATGAGGAAGCTACAGTATCATCAGCAACAGCGACATCAACCTCTTCACTACCTTTTGCTCCAGACATGGAGGCTCCTACTCGTGAATGGAACTTTATCAAGATACTGCCTATAACGGCCATACAGAATATACCTAAGAAGTTCTATCAGCTTGGCGACATTAAAGACACTCCTTATGCAGGAGTAAACAAGTTGGCTTTCCAAAAGGCAAAATATTGGGCAATATGCGAGGCCATTGAGGAATCAGAATATAGTATTGAGAACGTCATAAGCACGAACTACCTTGATACGTATGTTCTGAGCAGTCCTGTGGGAACCAGAATATATGATGGCCACTACAAGGCTTCTGGCGCATTCCACTTTACTCCTCGTGAACCAAATTATCCAGATAATGATGTTATCATGCCTTATCTAAGTGGTGAAAGCAACTATCCCATCCAGTTTGAGTATAAACCTCAAAACGACGGATTTGAAGCAGCCCATACTTTGATAACGGCTGGTTGTAAGGAGCTGGAAATACTTAATACCAATATCTTCAAGGAAGGATATAACATAGTTTACTGCCTGAAAACGACATCCTCTTATGCGTATTTGAAACTCACATTCAACAAGCGTGGTATTATTACGACCCTGATGCCATTCTCGACGTTAGGAAAGGAAGATACCGCACTTAGTAGCTTACTTGAAATCATATCGCATCTATGGCAGGGTTAAAGGATATAAAAGAATTGGGCAAAGCTGGTAATGCCAAGGAGGCATACCGGTTAGCTAAGGAAGATCTGGAGCAAGGTCAGCCCTGGGGACAGCTCACCACAGGATGGGCATTGCGTTATCTCATAGAGGAAGACGCAAGAAATGGCCATTATGACCAGATAGTAGCTCATTTGGATGAGTTACAATCATTAGATCAGATTCCTGATGCCGAAATAGACAAGATTTCTGAAAACATCAGTTTCTGGATTGGCTTCTTCATAAAGAGGCATCTTTCTGAGAAAAGTCCAGAAACACCAGGAAGGTTATCGACACTATTCTCAAAGATTCGAAAGTACAAGTTTACTCTAGGAATAGGCTATTCAATGCTTCTTGATGGTTGCATCCGACATGATGGATGGCATGAGTTGCTTGAATTCTTGGACTGGTGGAACCTTAGCAATCTAACAGCTGAAGATTTCAAGCCTGTAGAACTGGGAAATGGACGAACAATCAAGATAACACTAGCAGAACGTGCCTATATAGCCAAGTCGAAAGCATTGTTACGCAAAAAAGACAATGATAAGATTAATGAGTTCCTTCCAGAACTCGACAATCTGATGACCAATCATCCTGATATGACCTACCCTGGTTATTTCTATGGAAAACTTTTGCTTTCAACAGGCAGTACTCAGGCAGATGCATTGCGAGTTATTGTTCCGTTTGCCAAAAAGAAGGCGACAGAATTCTGGGTTTGGCAGTTGATGAGCGATGTTTTTACTGCTGATCAAGAGAAACAACTAGCCTGTCTGCTACGTGCTGTGAACAGCCGGACTAAAGAGGAATTCCTTAGTAGAGTTAGGATTAAGCTGGCAGACTTATATATCAAACAAGGGAAATATGATTTAGCTAGGAATCAGATTGACATAGTAACGAAAACTTGTCTTTCATTCGGTCGTAGAATTCCATATGAGATAGATACTTGGATTCACCAGTCATGGTTTGATGCTACCAAACCAAACGATAAGGAAGATTTGGACTACAAGGCTATTACCGATGAGATATTAGGTGACAAGAGAGAAGAAGCCATCGCGGTTGTATTATACGTTGATCCTAATACAGAAAGGGTTTCAATGGTATATGGGTTAGAGAAGCGTATGTCGCAAAAACTGCGATTTAGTGTGGAACCAGGGATGGTCTTAAAGCTCAGTATGGTTAATAACTCAGAAGGAAAGAGACGAATCTTAAGAGCAGACAAATGTAAGCTTCCAACAGATTTGGACTATGCCAAGAGCGTGAACGGAACTATTAAAAGGAGGAAGGAATGGGCTTTTGCTTTCTTCAATTTTGGAGGCGAAAAGGCTTTTGTGTCGCCTAATGTAGCGAGCATATTTAATGTTACTGACGGTGAAAATGTGAAAGCCCTATTGGTCTATGACTTCGACAAGAAGAAGGAGTCTTGGGGATGGGTGGTTGTTAGTATTAACAGACAAAAGTAAGTAGAAATGAAACAGTTGACATATAATGCCAAAATCGCAGTTATTAAGGTACTCAACGAGTTATTGAATGCCGATAACGTCGTGCATGAGAATGAAGTTCAGTATATGAAAGAAGTCGTTCAAGATTTTGGACTCGATGCACAATACGAAGATGATGTAAAGGCCTTGATGACCCTACAAGCATTGGCAACCATTAGAGAACTGGATGTAGAGCAGAAAGGCATGGTAGCACAGATGATGGGAAAGATGATAGTCATAGACAATGACATCAACTATAATGAGGTGAAGCTATATAATGCATTCTGTGAATCCTGTAACATTGAAAAGGACTTCAACGTGGATGAGTATGGTGGCGTTACATTGAGCGGCCCATTTGTAAATCCTGAAGATTTGATGAACATATAATTGGAGCAAAAGATATCACGATATATGAAGTACGACGTTTTTATATCATGTAAGAGTGAAGATTACAATTTAGGAAGACAGGTTTATGAATTCCTAGTTAACCATCGGGATATAAACCTCAATGTATTCATGGCTGACAAAGAACTTAGGAAACTTGGTGTATCAGATTACGGCAAAGCGATAGATGATGCTCTTGAATCATCTATGCACCTCATAGTTGTATCGTCTAACGTGAACTATCTTAAATACGAGACATCCCCATATGTTTATTACGAATGGCATGCATTTACAGAAGATATAAAAAGTGGTAGAAAGAATGGCAATATTATGACTATTTTTACTGCAGATGTTGACCTTAAGGATGTGCCCATTGCATTGAGGAGTCGTCAGTCGTTCCCTTTTACGGAATATAGTTCCATCATTGATTATCTAAAAGTCTCTGAGGATGTACAGCCTGATAATCCCGCTGTAAAGACAATCATACAGGAGTCGATAAAAGAAAAACAAGATCTTATAGAGATAGATAATGATCTTGATTATGAAGATGCATTAGTATTTATTGAGAATGGGGAACTAAAAAATGCCATTCAGTCGCTACAAATATCTTTTGAAGGTGGTAATGGCAACACCGTTAGCCTCTTTAATAAGATACTGTTTCAGAACTATGGCAACATTGATTGGGATGAAGAAACATGGAAATTCTTAGAAAAGCAGGCAGAAATGGGGCATTCTTTTGCACATCTTGCATTCTTTTATAAGTTTCTACACAACAGGGAAACTTATCCACAAGCTTGGAAACATGTGAGGTTAGCCCGTTCAGATAAAAAAAATGGATATGCTGTTTTATGCGAAGGTATTGCATATGAGAATGGAATAGGAACGGATCCTAAATTGACAATAGCCACAAACCGATATAAAAGTGCATTCCAAATGGAGGTTTGGGAATCGTGTAGCTATCTTGCAAATATGTATCTTAGCGGTAATTCAGGATTGAATGCTGACAATAATGAGGCCATGATCGTTTTGTCAGAAGGGCAAAAACATGATGATGCCCGTTCATGGTATGTTTTAGGAACTATATACGGCAAAGACGCATACATTAAGGAAAACTGGGAAAAAGCTGTAGAAGCATATAAGAAGGCTGTTGAACTTCACATGTATGAAGCATGGATTAATCTTGGGAACTTATATAATTACAATCGGTTCTCTGAAGATTATAAAGATGAAGCTCTAAGCTGCTATCTGGAAGCACTAAAGAATGGCAATAAAGATGCCCATGCATATATAGCTAAGCAATATTGGGAAAAAGGCAGACAAGAAGATGCTATTATTGAAGCACAAAAAGGCGAGAAGGTCGGCAATGTGCTGTCTATTTCAACTTTGGGGAATTTTTATGAGGAAGGACTGCAGGAAGAAGGTCATTGGATAAAAGAGCTAAAGCCAGATTACCCCAAAGCGTGGAACTATTATAGAGAGGCCTTTCAATTGGGAGGTAATATAAAAGATGCTATTTCCATGGCACGTCTTTATGTAAAAGAAGAGTACCGTCCAGAGGATATCTCATGGGAAATAATAGAAGGATATCTGGAGGAGGGTGCCAAAGTCCCTATTATTGAAGCACTAGAACTGATGATAGAGGTTCTTAAGAAAAATGGTAAAGAAGAAGAGATTCTTAAATATCTTGAAATAGGTGCAGATAGTGGTTCGCTTTCCATGAAGCATGAATATGGCATACGTCTACTTTCAACAGACAATGGAAAAGCCCTGCTACTGATAGAGGAAGCTGGTGAAAAGGGATTCCAGCCCTCTGTGGAGTGGCTTATACACTATTATAGGAAGCCACAGACTTATTCCAAAAAAGATTATGAGAAATGGATGGAAATCGGTGCTGATATGGGCATTGATGTTCCTCTGGAAGACTATCTGCTCTATCTCTCAGAGAAAAATCCGGAGAAAGCCAAGGATTACCTGCTTCGCAAGTATTCTGGAAACGAAATAAAGTATTTCGTCTGGATATATAAGTTCCATAGAATTCTTGAATTTGATAAGCAATGGCTACTTTCTGAATTCAAGTCCAATTATAGCAAGAGCGAAGGCGAATTGTCGGAATTATGTGAGCCGTATGCTGACTTCATGCTGAGAAATGGACTAATGGATGACTTTGAGGCATTTCACAATGACATTTCTACAATTAACCCAGACGAAGGTCGCTATTTCTCTCTTTTGAAAGAAGTATTTGAAGAAAAAGAACTCAAAAAGGAACTTGCGATAAAAATAAAAGATTTCAGCATAGACAAGTCTATACGCAGTAATATAAGAGCCAGAACACGCAATCTCTTGCAGAATTACATGGCAGATAAACATGGTTCAAAAATATTGATTGCAGACGGCATAATGTCAAATGCACTATTGCTGAAAATCCTGTTTACGAATGAGGGATACAACGTAAGTACTGTCAACTCAGGCGAAATGTGTATTGATTCAGCAAAAAAAGATTTGCCGGACATTATACTTATGGACGCGCTCTTGCCCGACATTGATGGATTTGATGTAGCGGATAGATTGAAAAGTATTCCTGAAACAAGGAATATTCCAATTATCTTTCTTACAAAACTTAACAATCCTGCTGATATGGTTCATGCTTTTCAAGCTGGTGCCTCTGATTTTCTGTCTAAGCCTTTCAATAAGGAAGAACTTTTTTGCAGAACAACTCATCAGCTTATAATGAGTAAACTTATAAAACTGGCATTCGATTATCCAAATAATACTGGGAAAAAGAAAAAAAATATTGATTGTTGATGATGTCATTAGCAATGTTAGGCTCATTAAAATTCTATTAAATAATGAAAAGATCGATGTGTGTACTGCCAATGATGGAGATACTTGCATTGAGTCTGCAGAGAAGGAAAATCCAGACTTGATTCTTCTTGATGTCATGATGCCAAAACTCAATGGGTTTGATGCAACGGCATTATTAAAGAAGAATCCAAAGACGTGGAATATACCTATATTGTTCTTGACTGCATTAAATAATCCGCAAGATTTGATACACGGCTTTCAACTCGGAGCAGATGATTTTCTATCGAAGCCATTTAACAAAGAAGAATTGTTGATGCGGATTAAAAATATTCTTACAGTCAATGAGATGATTACAAAATTCCTAACCGAATAAACTATGCAATATAATCAATACAATGTTTTTATCAGCTATAGTCGTAAAGATTTAGAGGTGGTAAAGACCATAAAAGAGGAAATAGAGCGAGAAACAAGCGCTCACTGTTGGATGGACTTGGAGGGAATTGAGAGCGGTGCGCCGCACTTCATCCACTCCATCATTGAAGGTATTAACATGTGCGATATATTTCTTTTTATGCGCTCCGAACAGTCACAATATTCTCAATATGCTCTCAGCGAATTACATTACGCCGAAAAAGGAGGTAAGAAGTATGTGATAGTCCATATTGACAAAAGTCCCATGTCAGAAGAGTTTAAGTTCCTCTATGATCTTGCTGATACTATCGACTGGGACAATTTATCGCAACGCGAAAAATTAATGCATGATATTAGGAAGTGGATAGGATCTATTGCTGTGGGTGTAAAAGAGATAGAGATAGTTCCAACATACAGCCAAAACATATTTCAGCTACCACAATACGATTCTGAGTTAGAGATTTGGAATAGAAATGGTGACGATTACTTTTACGGGCGTGATGGGAAAACAAAGAGCTTTGTAGAAGCGGTAAAATGGTATCGCAAAGCTGCAGAGCAAGGACATGCCGAAGCTCAATTCAATTTAGGGTACTGTTACTATTTGGGTATAGGACTCATTCAAGACGAAGCCAAAGGCTTGAGGTGGTATCGTAAGGCGGCAGAACAAAAATATGCCATAGCGCAATACAAATTGGGAATCAGGTATTCTCTTGGACTAACAAGGCGCAAAACAGAGTGTATCAAATGGCTTCACACAGCAGCTGGGCAAGGCCTTGTTGTTGCTCAATACTTTTTAGGAACTTGCTACCAACATGGTGAAGGAGTTGTCCAAAATCACACAGAATCTATATATTGGTATCGCAAGGCAGCAGAGCAAGGATATGCAAGTGCTCAATATCAATTGGGAGTTTGTTATTCTAAAGGCATGGGTGTTACAGAGGATCGTACTGAAGCAATTAAATGGTATAAAATAGCTTCTGTTCAGAAGGAAGTCTTGGATCATATCAAAATTGGGAATTTCTATATCGAGGCTTTTGACATCACTAAGAATGAGACTGAAGCTATTAAGTGGTACCACAAATATGCGGAAATGCATGGTGATGTCGCAGCTCAATACAGTTTGGGTAATAGTTACGAATATGGTTACGGTGTAACCAGAAACTTGGATGAAGCAATGAAATGGTATCATATGGCTGCAGAGCAAGGACACGGTGATGCAAAAAAAGCATTTGAAAGATTAAAAATGAGATTCCAGTAGTTTCGGTTAACCCCTAAAGAACCCCTAAATATAACTTAGACTAAGGATTGATTATGGCAGCAAATCAAGAATATTTCGCATTTATCAGTTACTCGCATAAGGACGAAGAGTGGGCAAAATGGTTACAGCATGAGTTGGAGCACTACCATTTGCCTGCATCATTTAATGGATGTACAGACTTTCCACAAGAATTGCGTCCCGTTTTTCGCGTTACAGATGAACTCGGCGCAGGCAGTCTGCCTGAACAAATCAGACAGGCTCTTAACAATTCACAGAATCTTATAGTTATCTGTTCTCCACAGACAGCAAAATCAGTTTGGGTGAACCAGGATGTGGAAAACTTTATTTCCCTTGGCAAAACAGGACGTATTTTTCCTTTTATTGTTGAAGGAAACTCTCCATCAGAGTTCTTTCCTCCTGCATTACGAGACCTTCCCAAAGATGAAGAGCGTCTTGGGGGTGATGTAAGTAAGAATGGAAGGGATGCTGCCTTTGTTAAGGTCGTGGCTGGTATGCTTGGCGTCGGTTTTGATTCCCTGTGGAATCGGTATGAGAAAGAGAAAGCAGAGGAAGAACTAAAACTCCATGAACAAAGAGACTTTCATGACCTTGTCAGTGAAATGAAGCAAAAGAAAGAGGCCCCCAATGAAATCTTTATTAGTTATAGTCGCAAGGATATTGATAAGGTAAAAGCGATAAAGGAAGAGATAGAACAGGCTACTTTTGCAAAATGCTGGATGGATTTGGATGGTATATCTTATGATTCTCCAGATTTTGCAGATGTTATAGTTAAAGCTATTGATGATACTCTTGTGTTTGTTTTCATGTTATCAGAACATTCACAAAAATCGAGAATCGCAATAGGCGAAATAACACTAGCACAGAAGAAGAATAAGCACATTTCTATTGTCAATATAGATAAGTGTGAAATGTCTGATAAGTTCACAATCCTCTATAGTCAGCACAATTTATGTGACTATTCTAATAACAATCAAAAAGAAAAGCTTTTTAATGAAATATGTACTTGGCTTGGGAGAGAGATACCTTCTAAGAAAGAAAAACAAGTAAAAATTGCAAACCTCTTTGGTTCTCAAGATACATTATTGCAATTCGGAGAACAGTTATACGAAAATCAAAATTATGTAGAAGCATATAATGTTTTTAACAGCCTCTCTCAAAGTAGAAATATAAAAGCAATGTACTACGAAGGCTTGATGTTATTAAAAGGAATCGGAACCAAACCTGATATTGATAAGGGCGAGCAACGCCTTTTAGAGGCTGCGAATTGTCATAATATTGATGCCCAATACAATATGGGCTGTATTTATGAGAAAGGCCTTTATGGTATATCTCAAGATTTGGATAAAAGCCTGTATTGGTACAAGACAGCAGCTGACCAAGGACACACATATTCGATTATGGCTGTAAAAAGATTAACAAGAGCTCCATATGCTGAAGAAGTGCTTGCTCTTTACAATAAGGGGAAAAAACTATTACAGGAGGAGAATTATTGCGAAGCCATGAAATGTTTCATAGAAGCTTCAAAACATGAACATACACCTTCAATGAGAGAAATTGCAAGTATGTATGAATTAGGTCTGGGAGTGAAACAGAGTTATAACAATACTTTTGATTGGCTAAATAAAGCTATAGCCTTAGGTGATATTGACGCAGAATATGAGAGAAAGACTCTCAGGCATGAGTTAACGGGGCAATAGTTAATAGATAAATGATGATAATATGAAGACAATTAAAATATTTCTTGCCTCGTCAGAGGAACTGACTGATGATCGCAATGCGTTCGGGAATCTTGTACGCAGATTAGATAAGATATATGAGAAGCGTGGCATACGCATCGAATTGTTCGAGTGGGAGGATTATGATGCAGCCTATAATGACCGTCGCAAACAGGATGAGTACAACGAGATGGTCAGGGTTTCCGATATGTTTCTTGCCTTATTCCACACGAAGGCTGGAAAATTTACTATTGAAGAGTTTGATGTGGCAACAGAGGAGTTTCGGAAACATGCCTCGCCAAAAGTCTATACCTACTGCAAGGACTTGCAGGCGGGTGAAGAGGAGTCGCAAGAACTAAAAGACTTCAAAAAAAGACTCTTCCAGGAGATGGGACACTATTGGAGTCGCTATAACAATCGTGACTCCATGCAGTTGCACTTCGTGATGCAGCTACAACTGGTCGAGACCAGTGGCATGGTAGAGAAACTAAAATTGGAGGACGGCACCGTGATGCTGGAGGGAATGTCTATTGCCAAGATCGACAATCTCCAGTTTGCAGCAGGTAACGAGGCATACCAACAGATGAGTGTTGAGTTGGCCGCATTGCCCGAGATGATTGAGAAGACTCGCCAGCGTGTTGACAAGTTCCCTGACGATGAAGACCTGCGTGATGATTTGCAGCAGAAGCTGAATCGTTATAATAAGCTGAAAGAGGAGTTCGGGCAGTTGCAGAAAGCATTGTTTGACACAGCACAGCGTATTGCCGCCATGCAGTTAGAGTATGTGAGCGATATGCTCAGGCGAGCCATAGAA
>AUXO012314885.1_pt1 | contig 14997 bp, 8 predicted proteins | sample 768731 | NCBI WGS metagenome assembly AUXO01 (sample SAMN02715735, study PRJNA202380) | gut metagenome | biome: sheep rumen | host: Ovis aries | place: New Zealand: Palmerston North
TCAGTAAATTGATTGGAACAACGAAAATGCCATCTTCTCTCTTATAGGCTCGACCAGTGGCAGTCAAAACCATTTTGAAGGTAGGTTTATCGTTTAGTATGTTTTCTAATTTATTAAGAGATTTGGCACCTTCTTCAATTCCTTCTGGGCTACCTAGTTTTATTTCTACTGCTGCAAAACGACCATCTTCTAAATGGATGATGGCATCACATTCTAAACCATTGCTATCGCGATAATGCTTGATTGTACCATCTAGTGTTTCAGCGTAGATTCTTAAATCTCGAACTGCCAGGTCTTCAAAGAATAAACCGAATGTGTTGGCATCTTTTAGTAAATCATTTGGCGATATTTCTAATGCACGGCAAGCGATTGAAGTGTCGACAAAGTGTCTGGTAGAGGTGGTTCTGAGACTGGTTTTGCTTCTGATATTTTCTGTCCAGGCTTCAATATCTTCAATCAGGAATAATTCTTGGGCGATTTCAATATAGGAATCTAAAGTCTTTCGATCCATGGCGATACTGTTGGCGGCAGTGACATCTTTTAAGATGGTCTGATAGGAAGCCTCGGTGGATATGTTACGTGCATAACTTTTTAAGAGTTGCTTTAAAATGTTTGGCTTTTTTCTTCTATATTGCTTGTTTTCAGAATTTTGAAAATTGAATAGTCCAGCATAGTAGTTTTTGGTGACATCTAAAGATGTGATTTCATCCTCTTGCAAAGACATAGGCCAACCGCCTCGACAAATATAAAAAGCAGTTTTTGAGATGAGGTAATCTTCATTTAAATCAAAGATAGATTGTTCCGGGTTATTGAATAAGGATTGTAATGAGATAGTACCTTTTGATTCTTCGGATTCGAATAAAGACATGGGTCTCATCATGATTGGTGTAATTCTTCCAGAACCTGAGTGATGGATTTTGGCTTTATCCGCTGGAGTGGCACTACCAGTTAGAATGAATTCACCAAACTCACCATCATCATCGACTTGTTTTCTGATATAGTTCCACAATTCAGGAACGTTCTGCCATTCATCGATCAAACGTGGTTTATCACCTAGCAATGCGTTTTTGGGGTCTGCTTTGATGATTTGAATGATATCATCATCAATCAATTGAATTTCACTTTTTCGGAATTGCTTGCAAGTGGTTGTCTTTCCACAAAATTTTGGCCCTGTCACTAAAACAGCTCCAGAGGAGTTTAATGTGCGCTGAATTTTGTCTTCGACAAGTCTTTTCAAATATCTTTTCATATGAGTAATCCTCGCTTTAATTGTAACATGTTTTAAAGATATTACAAGTGAAATTCCACAAGTTGAGGCATTTAAATTCCTAAACTTGAGGCGTTTAAATTCCCAAACTTGTGGATTTTGCTATAAAAAGCCTCCACATCACGAGGATATGGAGGTGATAATCAAATTAGGCGTCTAATTCTTTGCCGGTCAAAAGGCGATAGGCCTGGAGGTATTTGGCGATGGTCTTTTCGACGATATCTTCAGGAAGAGTCCAATCGTGTTTGTTAGACTTGAGCCAGTCTCTGGCAAACTGCTTATCGAAGGATGGCTGAGGCTTACCAGCTTCATAGCCTTCAAGTGGCCAGAAACGAGAAGAGTCAGGAGTGAGCATTTCATCGGCGATGAGAACGTTGCCGTTTTCATCGAGACCAAATTCGAATTTGGTGTCAGCGATGATGATGCCTCTATTTAAAGCGTAATCAGCACATTTCTTGTATAAGGCAATCGTATAGTCTTTGATCTTTGTTGCATATTCCTTGCCTTTGCCAGGGAACTGCTTTTCTAAGACTTCAATAGAACGTTCGAAGGAGATATTTTCATCATGATCACCAATCTCAGCTTTGGTGGAAGGAGTGTAGATAGGCTCTGGAAGTTTGCTGGATTCAGTCAATCCTTCAGGAAGGGTGATACCGCAGACTTTGCCAGTCTTCTGATAACTTGCCCAGCCAGAACCGGTGATGTAGCCTCTGACGATACATTCGATTGGAATCATCGTCAACTTCTTACACATGATGGTTCTACCTTCAAATTCTTTGCTCTGGAAGAATCCAGGCATGTCTTTGACATCTGTGGAGAGAAGATGATTCTCACAGATATCCTTTGTGTAGTCGAACCAGAACTTACTCATCTGCGTCAAGACTTTACCTTTGTTGGTAACAATGTTGTGGAGAATGACATCGAAACAACTGATACGATCGGTGGCAACCATAATCAGGCTATCGCCGTTGTCGTAAATCTCTCTTACCTTACCTTCTTTGATTGGTTTCATGGTTTTTGTTTCCTTTATTCTTGTTTGACAACAGCATATATTTTAATCATTGCTTGAATAATAGCCAATAGAAAAATTGAAACTTAAAAAAGAAACCGGTACCTCATCTAAAAAGCATGTGAAATACATTGATTTGTCGCTAAGTGACTTATCTTAGCAAGCGTTACATTTAGAGATAAAAAGTAAAGATTTTATTAGGAAATATATACTTAAACATTTATAATAAGGTTATTAACTAAATCTTCATTGATTCTTAAGGTGTTCATAGTAAAGGAGTTTACATGTTTTTTAAAAGAAAACGAGATGACTCAACCCATGAAGCCATCGTACAAGACGATGCTCAGACTATGGATTTTTCGTGGAGAGGTGACTTCAAAAGAGGCGCTTTTCTAGTCAGGAAAAATCTTTTTACGTTCATTCTTTCTGTCTTACTATTTTCTTCTTCTTTGATCTTTCTTTCTTTAGGCGTCGGTATCAAATATAACATCATCGATAAGATGTGCGAGATTTATGATTCTTATCAATTACAAAGCTTTTCAATTGACTTAAATTATAGCTATGATGATCAATCCGAGTTTACTCTTCATCAGGACTTTCTTGATGAGGTGGAAAAGTCAGCTGATATCTACAAACCAGATTCTTTCCAGTTGGATTTTAAAGAAACCATACCTTTATTCAAAGATGATCTTGCCAAGGAGAATAAAAAACACTACAAAGATTCTTCCATCCCGAATTGTTATGGTGAACCAGGTTTACAAAGTCTTGCTGTCGATGATGATTTCTTAAAAAAGAGTGGATTTAGTCTTTCTAGTGGTGTTTTGCCTAAAGAAGAAAATGATATTGCCTTATCGCTTTATGCGTTTAAGACCTTACAGGATTATGGCTTTGTGGATGCTCTTGATTCCACGTATGTTCTTTATCCAGACGATTTGATTACTGAAGAAAATATTCTAAACCATTACTTCCAGGGTGTTGATACGGAAAGCAAGGAAGTGAAGTATTATCGATTGACAGGATTTATTGATACTAACTTTGAAGAAGAAACTCTTGGTAAATTCATCAACACGGAAATCCATTATAATGATAACACTAGGTTACCTAATTCTATTCTGGAATCTTTGGACCGCGGTTCTCTTCATTCTTGTGTCTTTGTTCCCAAAAAGGAAAAAGGTATCGACAAATATTCTGAAAGAACAATTCATAGCCGGAAGTTGAGTTATAAAAATGATGATTCTTTCCAGTATGGCTATTTCCCTTCTCATGAACATACCTTGTTCTTTGAAGAAGGAAAAAAGACTACTCAAGAGAATGAAGTCTTAATCAGCATGGATGGTTATTTATCTTTATTAGAAGCATCCTTGCGTGAAACTTCACGTAAGCATGTCTATGCACCAGGAGAAATCTATTCGGATATATATCAAGAACACCCTTTAAGTTACACGTATTCCAATCGCGATGATGTCTATCATGTCTATATTCCTGACTCTGCCATACATGCTATAGCATTTGGTCATTACAAAGAGTTCAAGGATACGGAAGCCTTCAAGAATTTCTACGAAAACAAAGACGTAGAGAAGTATGGAAAAAATCAGAATCATAACCTCTATATCACCAGCTATGATCCGCTTACTTATGAATATCCATGGGAAACTGATTTTGATTATGAACTGACTTCTGAGGATGAAATGGAATTATTTGATTGCCTCCAGATCTATCTTTATCATGTCTACTCAAGAGACATCAAAGAGGATTCCTATTACCAGCCTTTGAAGGAAAAAATTTCCACTCTCACCCAGGAATTTGATTCCTCTACTCCCGTGGACAATTATGGTCTATATCAGGAATTGAGCAAATTTGAAACGTATTTTGATGCCAGATACTGTTCTTTGTTTGCCCAAGATTTCTATGACCAATATCATGATGATCCCATATACGCCAGTATCTATCGAAGCATTCCTACTAACGATGGTGCATTCAGAACCTTAAGAGCACTGATTCAAAATGGTGCCATACCAGAAGTGATGAATCATTATCGCGCTTATAAGTTTGAACAGGTCACACAGCAATTCCAGGGAAAATATGCTTTGATTGAACTTGAAGATCGTTTCTATACGTATGACACGACGAAGAATTTAAAGATTGTTGGTATTGATTTTGATCTTCCCAATAAATCATTCCTCTCAATGACTGAAAAGTGTTTTCAGTATTATTCTGGATACAACAGTAGTTATTATGATGGTTTTGATTCCTTTGAGTTGATCATTGTGCCAAAGAAGGATGCTGATATCCGCACCCTATTTGAGTTGATTAAGAGTTATGACGATACGGAAAATGATAATGGTTATATCCATGTATATTACACGGATTATGTCTTTAGTACCATGCAATACCGTTATCATGAGTCTTTCCGTATCTGGTTTATTTTCTATAGCGCTGTCTTGATGGTTTTATCTTTCATTATGCTTGGACTATTTGGATATTTTTCCAGGAAAGAAAATCGTCAGGAACTTCTTCTTTTAAAAGAAGAGGGCGCCACCAAAAAGAACATAAGAAGAACCTTTGGTTTTGTTAATTTGATTATGCTAGCAATCATCTTACATTTTTCTTTAGTCGGTACCTGGATAGCTAGCGTCAGTTTCATTGATTCTACGCGCGATAATCTCTATTATGGTTCAGGGTTCATGGTTCAATCCTGGTGGATGTATTTCCTGATTATCGGCTTAGCGAGTTTGTTTGTGTTGATTTCTTATAGTATATTAATGTTACATAGCAAAAAAATGATGCGAGAAAGGAGTTAGTATGCTTGAAGTAAAACATTTAAAACGCGTTTACAAGGTGAAGAATGGTTCACCTGTTTACGCCTTAAACGACGTCTCCTTGAAATTTCCGGAAACAGGTCTAGTCTTTATTTTAGGTAAATCTGGTTCTGGTAAATCCACTCTTTTGAATGTCATGGGTGGTCTAGACAAGATCGATGATGGTGAAATCATCATCAACGGAAAATCAAGTAAGGATTTCTCCGGTGGTGAGATGGATTCTTACCGCAATACTTATCTCGGTTTTATCTTCCAGGAATATAACATTCTTAATGACTTCACGGTCAAAGAGAATATCGGCCTTGCTTTGCAGTTACAGCATAAGAAAGCGACCGACGAAGAAATTGAAAAGATTTTAGCGGAAGTTGACCTTACCGGTTATGGCAAACGTAAACCGAATGAACTTTCTGGTGGTCAAAAACAGAGAGTCGCTATCGCCAGAGCCTTAGTCAAGGAACCAAAGATCATCTTTGGTGATGAACCAACTGGCGCTCTTGATAGCAACACCGGTAAACAGGTCTTTGAGACGCTCAAGAAGTTATCCAAGGATAAACTTGTCGTCATCGTTTCTCACGATAGAGACTTTGCTGAACATTTCGGTGATCGAGTCATCGAATTAAAGGACGGTAAGGTGATTTCTGATATCACCAAAAAGAGTGTCCAAGCCAAACAAGAACAACCAGGTCTTACCATTCTTGGTGATAACGTTATCCGTATTGAAAAAGGCCATGCTTTGACCATGGATGATTTAGCCGTAATCAACAAAGCCTTAGCAAATCAAGAAAACGATACCTTCATCACGGCGGATGCTCATGTCAATGATGCTATCTGTGAAGCGGCCAGAATTGATAAGAGTGGTAATCGTCAGGAATTCTTTTCCACCGTCAATGATGACATCAAGACAGGAAATGAAAAATTCAGTGTCATCAAATCCAAATTCTCTTTGGGTAACGCCTTTAAGATGGGTAGCCGTTCTTTGAAGGTCAAACCATTCCGTCTGGTTATGACCATTCTTCTTTCTTCCATGTCCTTTACTTTATTTGGTGCTTCCTTGACCATCGGTTTATTCAGTTCTGCTGGAGCCATGACCGATGCAACCTTGGCTAGCCATACCACCAATACTATCTTCCATACCAACTATCAGCAGGATGATTATGTCGAAAGTTATCTTCCTGAGGACACGAGAAGTGAGTTAGAAAAGCAAGGCGGCAAGGTCATGGATTTGAAAAGCTGCCATATTCGTTTGTCCTACAATGTTCCTGAAGATCCAAGCATTCAGTATTATTCATATAATAATAACCAGTATTACACCAGCAATTTCGAATATTATATCGAAACAGGTTCCTCCTTCTTACAGGATTCTGGTTTGACGATGGCTGCTGGCAGACTACCTGAAAACAGAAATGAGATTGCTTTGCCGTTACATGCAGCCGAGACATTCCAGGATTTTGGCTTCCGTGATTGTGTCGATTCAAGTTATTCTCTGCAGGCAAATGATAGTGCTAACCCCATCACTTTAGATAAGCTGATCGGCCATTATGTCAAAGGCCATGACTATAATAAGGGTACCGAGATGCTTTATCAGATCACCGGGTTTGTGGATACAAAGTTTGATCCGAGTTTCAGTGAATATCGTAGAATTAATGATGCGGTACCTTGGACAGATGAAAAATATTCAAAACTATATAATATCCAGAACAATTCTATACATGGCTGTGTTTTCATGAGTCAAGAAGAGGGCCAAGAAAACAAAGACGTTATTTGCAACAACTATATCACATACCGCACTTCCAATGGCGATAACTATTCCTGTACAATGGGTTATTTCCCTTCCCATAAAAATCTTATCTTCTTTGAAGAAGGAAAAACGAGTTTACAAGGAAATGAGATTTTGGTGACTCCTAACGCCTATTTTGATTTCCTTAGAGGCGGAAAATATGACGATGAACCTATCACTGGAACATTCAAATGTGAGGGTGCTTATGAAAATCTAGATGAACAAACGCCAATGTCTATCACTTTCACAGATCGTTACAATGCGAATACAAGTCTTAGATATGTGAGCGTTTGTCAGGTAGCTCGAAAAAAATATGAGGAGTTCAAGGACACCCCAATCTTTAAGACCTATTTTGAAAATCAGCAGCCAGAAATTTATGGCTATTACGATAATGGCGATTGTTTCCGTGATTCGGAGAATCCTGATATTTTCTATTATCCATGGGAACATGATTCCACTTATGTATTGACGGATGATGACAAACTTAATCTTTTCTCCTGTATGAAGGCATACCTCCGACAAATCTACGAATACAATCTTACTACGGCTCCTTACTACAGTGACTTGGAGAGCGAAACGGATTATTGGACTACCGAATTTGAAAAAGCGTATCCATTAAATGCGCAAGAAAAAGCGATGGAATATTCCGATACCTATAATAAGTTTAGACAAGATTTTGTGATGAAAAATGCTTTGTCCATCTATGAGGCTTATAAGAACAATCTCAATTATCTTGCCATTTATAACAGCTATGTTGATACTGATGAGACTCAGAAAAAGATGAATGTCTTATATTCTATCATCGATCAAGGATCCATCCAGGAGATTGTTGACCTCTTTAATAGCAGTTTGATCAGCGAAATGAAACCTTTGCTAATAGATAAACTTTCCTTGCAACCTATGACACAGGATCTGTATTATAATGGTAAAACGGAAGAAGTCAGAATGAGAGTGAAAATTGTCGGTTTAGATTTTGATTTCCCAAATTATTATGATAGATATTTCCATGCCAGTGAAACGATCATAAATCAAATTCAACAGGCATCTTCTAACTATAACACTCGTAATGAATCCTATTTGTTGCTTCTCCCCCAGGACCGCGACCCACTCTTCAAGACATTCCAGTATATTGAAGAAAAGAACAAAGAGTATGAATCTTACGACTATAATAAAGCACCAGTGGGTAGTATTTCGTTTAGATTTTCCGACGATAATATTTATCGAGTCCAGTCGCTATCCAACATGTTGGCTATCCTTACCCAGGTCTTTGTCTATGTCGGTCTAGGACTAGCGGTATTCTCGATGTTCCTCTTCTATAACTTCATCTCCATTTCCATCAACAACAAGAAGAGAGAAATCGGTATCTTAAGAGCGGTCGGTGCCAAGCGTTTCGACGTCTTCAAGATCTTCTATTCCGAATCCTTTATCATTGCCATGATTAACTTCGTGTTAGCTTCTATTGCGACATTTGTACTGACCATCCTGCTCAATGGTGTGTTCCAGGAACAGGCCAATGTGACCTTTGATATCATGAGTCCAAACGTGTTTGTCTATGTAGTCATCGCCTTAATTGCTGTGGTTACTTCCTTGATCTCCGCTCTGCTTCCAGTAACCAGATTAGCAAACAAGCGACCAATTGACGCAATTCAGAATCGATAAGAGAAAAAAGCCTGACGCCACTGTCAGGCTTTTATGGTGCTTATTTTTTCGAAATCTCGGTGAAACGAGCTAGGAACAACTTATTGAAACCTTCAGGAGAGTTTTGCTGGTCCTCCTTTAAGAAGGAAAGGATGATAGCAAGAAGAGAAGAAATGCTGAAGAATGGTTTTAACAGGTTTTTTAAAGCAATCATATACTACGATAGAATCAAGATAATTCTAAATAACGAAAAATGTCTGGTCAAATCTGACCAGACATAGATGCTTGATTTATGGTGGAGCTGAAGGGGCTCGAACCCTCTACCTCCTGCTTGCAAAGCAGGCGCTCTCCCAGGTGAGCTACAGCCCCATAAGAAACAGCCTTATCATTATAAGATTGTTTCTAAAATAAATCAATAAACTTTTATTTTTCCTTGATTGGGAAGAAACAGGGAAAAACTACAGTTTTATCTTGATGAACTTACCTGTGATATCTTCATCAGAGGGAATAGAGAAACGGAGGTAATTTTCTGAATATCCTTCATATTCCATGGTCTTTTTGTTTAGACCTTCAATCAGAACGGTGACTTCTTTTCCTTCTAACTGCTTACGGAACTTCTGGTCGTTTTCTTCACTCAGTTCAATGAGTCGTTTTGTGCGGTCCATACGAATTCTCATCGGGACGGGATTGCTTAGTTTTGCTGCCATGGTGAATGGCCTTTCGCTATAAGGGAAGGCATGAATTCGCATAAACCCGATTTCCTTACAGAAATCATAAGTCTCTTTGAACTCTTCTTCGCTTTCCGCTGGGAATCCGGTGATGACATCGCTAGAAAAGGCAGCATCCGGAATCATTTCTTTAATGCAAAGACAAATGTGGCGATAGTCATCAAGATGATATTTGCGGTTCATTCTTTGTAAGACATGTTCACTTCCGGATTGTAACGGCAAATGGAAGTGCGGACAAAGCTTATCTTGATGAGCAGCAAATAAGGAAATATATTCTTTGGTGATCTGACTCGCTTCAATAGAAGAGATGCGGATACGGTATTCAACAGGGGAGAGATCAAGCAGGTCTTTTAATAGATCGACAAAGTGATAATTACTATCCTCAGGATCGACATAACAACCTGTATCAATACCACCGATGATCAATTCCTTGATGCCGTGATCAAGTAGCGCTTTACATTCTTCAATGATCGAATCATGTTTACGGCAACGGGATTTACCTCTGGTAAAAGGCACGACGCAATATGAGCAGAAATTATCACATCCATCCTGAACCTTGATATAGCCGCGGACATTCTTTTCTCCTTCATGAGTCGGAGTATCCTGATAGACAAAATGACGGGAATCCATATCGACATGGTCGATTTTCTCATCCTTCTTCTCAAAGAAAGTCTCAATGATATTTTTCTCAGAATTGCCAACCACACCCTTTACACCAGGAATAGAAAGATAATATTCCTTATGAATCTGGGAGGAACAACCCATAATATAAATCGGTTTATCAGGGAAGTTTCGAGAGATGCGTCTTACTCTTTGTAAGTCTTTTCTCTCGGCTTCGTTTGTCACCGCACAGGTGTTGACAAAATAGACGTCAGCCTCTTCACCTTTAGCAGGAGTATAACCATTCTTTTCTAATCTTTCTTTCAGAGCCTGGGATTCATAGGAGTTGACTTTGCAACCGAAAGTATAGATTTTATAGGTCATGGTTTTTCCTCTTCATTTTCTTCTGGTATTTGAGTTCTTCTTCCATGCACTCGTCATAATAAGCTTCCGAAAGAAGATTGAGTTTTAATAAGTCACTGAATAATTTAGTTCTGTCATGATAGAGATAATCATTGGCGATGGTGTTGAGATTTTCAAAGAGATGAAGATTATCCTTGTACTGACATTTCTCATCAAGAATAGGTAATTCTTCAATAAGATTACATTCTTCATCGACGAAGAACAAGGTTTCAAAAGCGCAGTGATAAAAGACGTGGATGTTATCTTTCTTGGCTTCAAGACGAATTAGACGCGTAAAAGGAGAATCAAGCAAGGCTAGACCATAAGTCTTAAAAGGATTGATGATGGCATAGTTTTCATCCTTCATGCACTGAGAGTATGGCTCTTCCTTTAATAAGTCAGCGTGCTTGTAATAGATATCATTGATTTCAATAGAATAGGTAGGAATATAGATTCTATGTTCCCTGAAGGTGACAAAAGGAGTCTGTTCAAGTAAGGCGGTCTGAATGACTTCTCTAGCTAACTGTTCCTTTGGAAACTGCTTGAAATCATCGTTTAATTTGCTGCGATTGAATAAGCCTTTAAGGATGATATCCGATTTGATGACATCAAAAATAGAACGATTTTCGTTATAGATGGATGTCTTTACATTAAATAGGGATGCATTGGCATCATAGAACGTCTGTTCAAAAGAATTTGCGATAGATTTTGGATTGGCCCACTTGAGGGCAGTAATTGCATTTTTAGCCATACTTATGTATTATACTAGATTTTGTTTTGCCTTGTAAAAAAACAGAACGAAAAAACTCCTGATTTCTCAGGAGTGATTTTTCTAGATGGAGCAAGCGACGGGAATCGGACCCGCATATTAACCTTGGCAAGGTTACGTTCTACCACTGAACTACGCCTGCAGCTATAAGAGAGATGGCGGATCCTACGGGATTCGAACCCGTGGTCTTCTCCGTGACAGGGAGACGTGATAGGCCTCTACACTAAGGATCCAAGTAAGTTTAGGATTTTGCTTTCTCTCTCGAGCGCCTAACTATTATCTCAATAACGGCTGTTAAAATCAAGCATTTTTTGAAATTTTTTTCCGAAATTTTTTTGAGGGTATTTTTATCGATAATTCAGGGAATATTTTCTTATATTTATGTAAATATATTTGGTATTTTTAAGTCAATGTTTTAAAATAGGATATCTTTAGGAGGCTACTATGGAAAAACTCATCTTGTCGGAGGATGAAATTGTCCGTGTCTGTGAACGTTTAGGTAATGAGATCGACGCAAAATTGGATGAATCCAATAACGGTGTTCCTGTTTTTGTTGGCGTTATGAATGGCGCTCTTCCTTTCTTCTATGAATTGGTCAAGCACATTCATCACAAGATTCAGTTGGATACCATCAAGGTTTCTAGTTATGATGGCACCGGCTCCACTGGTAAAGTTACGGTTCAGAAACATCCTGACCACAACTTAGAAGGCAGAGATGTTATCTTGGTTGAAGATATCATCGATACTGGTATCACCATGCATTACATGAAGGAATACATCAAGGAGAACTATAAGCCAAAGAATCTCTATACCTGTATTCTTATCAAGCGTAACAACCTCAATCTGAAGTATGATGAACTGGCTGATTTCACCGGTCTTGAAACAGATGAACAGAGATATATTGTCGGCTTTGGTTTCGACTACTATGGCATCTTAAGAAATGAACCATACGTCTATGTTCCATCCATGAAGGATATTCAGGAACTCAACGAATTGTTGGAAGAAGATAAGAAGCTTCATTCCGACATGACCAAAGAACATTAATCAATAAGCAAAATGGACTCCAAGAAACAGATTACTTCTTGGAGTTTTTCTTATCTGAATATTGCTGTTTTTTACCTAAACGGACATTCAAAAAGGTCACTTCGCAGTGACCTTATTTTCATTTTTCTAACTCGTTGAAGAGCTTAAATACCTCAAAGATGGTATCATCCATATCGAAGTATTTATATTGGCCAAGACGACCGCAGAAATACACGCCTTCTTCCTTAGAAGCAAGTTCCTTATAGGCAGCATACATGTTGTTGTTTCTGTCGTTGTTGATGGCATAGAATGGATCATCACCTTCCTCGAATTCCTTTGGATATTCCTTGGTGATATAGGTGACAGGAGACTGGCGGTAATTGAACCACTTGTGCTCGGCAATTCTTGTCCATGGGACTTCTCTTTCGGTATAGTTGATAACAGCGTTACCCTGATAGTTCTCCATGTCGAGTCTTTCAGTTTCAAAACGAAGAGTTCTGTACTGAAGATGACCAAGCTGGAAAGCGAAATACTTATCGATTTCACCAGTGTAGATGACACGTTTTGCCATCTTTCTATATTCATCCTTGTTATCGAGATAGTCGACACCTAACTTGACTTCGACACCTTCAAGCATTCTTTCAATGACGGCGGTATAGCCATCGACTGGGATACCCTGATAACGATCATTGAAATAGTTGTTGTTGTAATTAAAACGCACAGGAAGACGCTTGATGATGGAAGCAGGAAGATCTTTGCAGTCTCTTCCCCACTGCTTTTCGGTATAGCCTTTGACCAAGGCTTCAAAGACGTCTCTACCGACTAATGAAATAGCCTGTTCTTCAAGGTTAGCAGGTTCTTTTCCTTCCATTTCCTTCTTCTGTTCTTCGATTTTAGCCATGGCTTCAGCAGGAGTGACCACACCCCATAAGGCGTTGAAGGTATTCATGTTGAATGGCATGTGATAGAGTTTACCCTTGTATAAGGCAAGAGGCTCGTTGACGAAGTTGTTCATCTCCGTGAACTGGCAGAAATAGTCCCAGACATCCTTATAGGAAGTATGGAAGATGTGTGGGCCATAAAGATGAACATCAATGTTATCTTTTCTTTCACTTCTGATCGCACCGGCAACGCAATCCTTCTTATCGATGACAAGAACCTTCAAGCCTTTCTTGTGAGCAAGGTTAGCAAAGGTTGCGCCAAAAAGACCGGCACCGACAATTAAATAATCGTACATGATTTTTTTCTCCTTAAAACGAACTAATTTATTATAAGCCTTTTAAACCTAAGAAAAAAGCCCATAAAATGGGCTTACATGACATCGTTATAGGCAATGGCGTGGCCGAGATAGATTTCATCAGAGACCATGTTATCCATCTGCAAAGTAAACTCTCTGACGTTGGAAAGAAGCGTTTCATTATCTTTATTAGAGATAGATTCGAATTTTGCCAAAGTAGCAGGAATATGTGGTCTTGTAGATTTGAAATACAAATAGAGGTGAACCTGGATATAGTGGGTGTCTTCAAAGTTGGCCAAGGCTCCATAGCCATCTTCATCCGCTTCATCATTGAGCAACCACTGGATACGGAAATCGACGACCAATGAGCCGGTGAATTTATCTTCATCGAGGATGGAATTGGTCTTGTCAAACATAAATACCGTCAAAGTGGGATACTTGGAAGTGATGAAAGGATCATGGTAGATGGTCAAAAGGAAATGATCGATGACATCCTTGTATTTATGGTATCGGGAAAGTTCGTTGCGCAAAACTTTCACTTGTTCCTGGGGATTTGTATTCATAGATTAAAGCAATCCCTTTTCCATCAATAACGGTCTTAATTCATCAGACTTGGAATAGTCTTTGTTTTCTCTTGCGGTATTGAATTCAGCAATGAGTTTTCTTGCTTCATCATCGATAACAGGAAGAGTAAACTTCAGACCGAGAATATCGAATAACACGCTGATGGTACTAAATAAATCAGCTAAGCGAGACATATCAGCATCTTTCTTGATGGAAAGAGAGTTGATTTCCTTGACTTCTCTATCGATGACAGATAAAGCGTTAGCGACATTGAGGTCGTTTGCAAGAGCGTTCATATATTCTTCATAGTCGGCATCGATACGCTTGCCAGCGGGAATACTATTTAACTGCAAGGTGACACTGGCTCTCTTAAGACAAGATTCATACTTGTTTGCTAACTTGTCCATGGCGGTGAGATTTTCTTCGGTGTAGTTGACGGGAGCGCGATAATGGGTGGTTTGGAAGAAGAGACGGATGGCATTACCAGAATGTCTTTGTAAGACATCCTTAGCTAAGATAGAGTTACCAAGAGACTTGGACATCTTTACGCCATCGGTAAGAAGGAAGCCACAGTGCATCCAGTAATTGGCAAGCTGAGTGTGATTGTGGGCTTCAGATTGAGCGATTTCATTTTCGTGATGTGGGAACTTCAAATCAAATCCGCCACCATGAATATCGATCAAAGGTTTCTTGAAGACATTGTTGACCATGACGACACATTCGGTGTGCCAACCTGGTCTACCTCTACCGACAGAGGTATCAAACTTGATGCCATCATCATCGGTGAGTTTCCATAAAGCGAAGTCTAATGGATTCTTTTTGTTGGTGTTGACATCGATTCTCGCACCAGAGACTAGATCATCGATTTTCTGTTTGGATAAGGTACCATATTTTGGATCGCTATCCACGGAAAAATAGATATCATCTCCACCCTGATAGGCAGTGCCGTTATCTTCTAAGTCTTTGATGAAGTCAGCCATCTTATCGATGTATTCGCTGGCTTTTGGATGGTTGTACAAAGGAAGGACATTGAGTTTATTTAAGCATTCTTCATAAGCGTTGATATAGAATTCAGAGAGTTCTTTTTCACTCTTGTTTTCAATCTTGGCCTGTTTGATGATCTTATCATCGATATCGGTGTAGTTGGAGACACATTTGACATCA